>Ga0326727_10001293_pt1 | contig 94000 bp, 89 predicted proteins | sample MB2enrmetagenome_FD_207643 | JGI IMG/M metagenome (GOLD analysis project Ga0326727, IMG submission 207643) | Lab enriched peat soil microbial communities from McLean, Ithaca, NY, United States - MB29MY | ecosystem: Environmental > Terrestrial > Soil > Wetlands > Peat | place: USA: New York... | reverse complement strand
TGCGGACTTGGCCAAATGCGGGCCTCCAGGCCTCTTCGGTCACCGGAATCGTCCGGCAATCCCACCGACCGGCCTCAGTTGCGAGCGGCACTCGATCTTCAATGACCTGCGTGAATGATCGGGGTTAGAACCAGCTCCACGCCGGCGGAATCGACCCACCGGGAGAACTCCCGGTAGCCGCGTCGCTCGTACATGGCAACGTTCGCATCGCTCTTGTAGCCGGCAGCGAGTTGGAACCGGCGCACCGCGTCAGGAGCGACCGCCTCGACGGCGCCGAGGAGTGCGGACCCGATCCCCTTTCCCTGCTGATCGGGCGCGACGGCCAGTCGACTTATCCAACCGATCGGACCTTCGACCGTGAGGCGAATCGCGCCAACGAGCCGGTCCGCCAGCAACGCCCCTACCGTGATCGTCGACCCGAGCTCGCGCCGAAGGTCGTCCAGCGTCTCGATGAGGGGCGGGATCTCTGTAGTGCGGTACAGGCGCGCTTCCGCGACGAAGGCGGCCCGCTGGACCGTGAGAACCTCTCCGGCGTTCTCTGGTCCGAGGCGACGGTACTCGAAGCCGGTCACCTCCCCATCCTGCCGGACCTGTGCTGCCACCCGCGCCTGTGACCACCAGCGGCGACCGCCATCGTCTCTGGACAGCTCTCATCTCCACTGGAAGTGGACGAACACCCGGCCGAAGTTGCGCGAGTCTTTCTCGACCCGGTGATACTGGGCTTTGATCTCTTTTTGATCGAGAAAGCGCAGGACACGCTTCTTCAGCTGACCGGATCCCTTCCCCGGGATGATCTCGACCACGGTCGCCTTCGTCCGCACCGCCTCCTCGATGACCTTGCGCAAGGCGCGCTCGATGTCGTCTCCGCGGTTGTAGACCTCGTGGAGGTCGAGTTTGAGCTTCACAAGGTCCTTCTCGAGGCCGCGGCGAGGTCTCGGTGGAAAGTGCGAGTCGTGCCGATCGGTCGGAAGCCGATATCTGCGTACAGGTGCTTGGGCCAGTCGTTGTCGTCAGCGATGATGAAGATCAGGTCGGGCTCCGCCGCGCGCGCCAGCGCGGTCGCGTGGGTGACGAGCGCCCGGGCGTAGCCGTGTCCACGAGCCTCCGGCACCGTGTAGACATCTTCCACCCATGCCGTGGCCCCGTCGGATCGCAGCTTCGTAATGGCGGCGGGAGCACCGTCAGCGTCCAGGATGCCGAAGCACTGCTCGTTCCACAACCTTCCCTCTCGCCGTGAGTACTCCTCCAGCTCCTCGAGGCCGGTGCCGATAGCTGGATGCTCCTCGATGGTCCAGCGCCGCATCAGCTCCAGCATCTGCGCTTCGCTCAGCTCGATCACCGCCCTCGTGTCGACCTCGCGATCCGACCTGCCTGCCAAAGCCATGAGCACCTCGCAGTCGACGTGCCAGCCGGCGGCGACGAAGGCACCTTCGAGCTGGCGGGAGGTCGCTTCGGATTCGACAACCACGTGGCGGTAAGGAAGGTCGGCCTGGTGTCGATCAGCGAGCGCGATCGCAGCGACAAAAGTGACCGGCTCGCAGATGCGCAGCTGGTTCAGCGTCCAAACCCGAGGAAGAGATCTCGTCCGTACGACCCAGCCTGGCTCGATGGGTCGCATCTCGTCGGCCAACGACTTCAGGGTCCGACGCAGCTGGTCCAATGCCCGGCTGAACAGCTCAGAAGGCCCACCGGCCGGCGTCGGACCGCTCATCATCCTCCAGCTCCGAAATAGCCCTTGGGGGTGCGCAAGAAGAATACCGGTGACGGGCCCGACGAGAAATCAACGGTGTCATTCGCGCAATAGGCTTCCGGGCAGACGACGAGGGAGGGATCACAGTGGTGGTGCACGCCGGCACGCAGTCGCGTGTCGATCCGAAGAGCAAGGGCGAGAGCCCACTTCCGGTGATCTCGGTCTCCGGCCTGACGAAACGGTACGGGGACGTGGAGGCCGTGCGCGGGATCGACTTCGAGGTGGCCCGCGGGGAAACGTTCGGGTTCCTCGGGCCGAACGGGGCCGGCAAGACGACCACCATCAAGATCCTTTGCACGCTCGCCAGCGCGACCTCGGGCACCGCCACAGTGGCCGGCTACGACACGGGCACGAAGCAAGACGAGGTCCGGCGCAACATCGGCCTCGTCTTCCAGGACACGACCCTCGACACCTATCTGACCGCGGAGCAGAACCTCCTGTTCCACGCCGCTCTCTATGCCGTGCCGAAGGCCGTGATCGAGCCGAGGACGCGCCAGGTGCTGAACATGGTGGGCCTCTGGGAGCGAAGGGGCAACCTGGTCAGCACGTTCTCCGGCGGGATGCAACGCAGGTTGGAGATCGCCCGTGGTCTCCTGCACGCGCCCCATGTGCTGTTCCTCGACGAGCCGACGGTCGGCCTCGACCCGCAGACCCGTTCGTCGATCTGGAAGTACATCAACGATCTCAAGCGCCGCGAGGACATCACGATCTTCTTGACCACGCACTACATGGACGAGGCCGAGAACTGCGACAGGATCGCGATTATCGACCACGGCAAGATCGTGGCCATCGACACCCCCGAGGCGCTGAAGGCGAGCGTCGGCAAGGACAGGGTCCAGATCCAGACCGCCGACGACCCCGCGGCGATCTCCGCCCTGGCGGATCGCTTCGGCATCGAGGCGGCCATGCACGACGGCGCGGTCACATTCTCGGTCGCATCCGGGGAGGAGTTCGTGCCCAGGCTCTTCGCTGAGCTGGAGGTGCCGATCCGCTCGGTCAGCGTCTCGCGTCCGTCGCTGGACGACGTCTTCATGTCCTATACCGGGAGCACCATCCGAGACGCCGAGGCGTCGAGCAGCGATGTCATGCGCCAGCGCGCCGCGCACTGGCGAGGAGGGAGGCGTTGAACATGGCCACAGAGGTGATCCAGGCAACTACCGGCGCTGGGACAGAAGCCGAGCTGGTCGCCGAGATCAGGGTCGCGCTGCCCGAGCACGGGCTGGGCCACGACCTGCGCGCCGTGAACATCGTCTGGCGCCGCGAGCTCATCCGCTTCCGTACCGACCGGCTGCGCGCCATCACCTCGCTCGTGCAACCCTTCCTCTTCCTGTTCGTGCTCGGCACGGGCCTGTCCAGCCTGGCGAGACGGGGCATGCCGCCGGGTGTGGACTTCAAGACCTTCATATACCCGGGCGTGCTGGCGATGTCGGTGCTGTTCACCTCCGTCTTCTCCGCCGGCTCGATCGTGTGGGACAGGGAGTTCGGCTTCCTGCGCGAGATGCTCGTCGCCCCGGTGCGGCGCGCCTCGCTCGTGATCGGCAAGTGCCTGGGAGGCGCCACGATCGCCACATTTCAGGGTGTCGTCTTCCTGGCCCTGGCGTGGTTCGCGCACGTGCCCTACAACCCGTTCCTGCTGCTGACACTTGTCGGCGAGCTGCTGCTGCTGTCTTTCACATTGACCGCGTTCGGCCTGATGATGGCCGCCCGGATCAAGCAGTTCCAGTCGTTCATGGCCCTGACACAGATGCTGGTCATGCCGCTTTTCTTCCTGTCCGGCGCGCTCTACCCGCTGAACGGGCTGCCCACGTGGCTGAGCGTGCTGACCCGGATCGACCCGCTGACCTACATCGTCGGGCCGATGCGCCACAGCGTCTTCAGCTACCTGAACCTTCCCGGGGTGGCCGTGCAGAAGCTGGCGCCGAGCATCACCTGGGGCAGCTGGAACGTGCCGGTCGGCATCGCCTTAGGCCTCGTCGCGGCGATGGGTCTTGTCATGATGGGCGTCGCCATCGCCGAGTTCCGAAAGACCGAGTAACGCTGCCGGCCGGGCCGGCGCGGCGCCCCACCCGACACGGCCCACCCGAGCTGAGCTGCCCCGACACGGCGAAGCCCCCCCACGACAGCCTTTGAGAGCCTGTGAACTTCACCATCGCGCCGCGGCTGGCTGCAGCTGCCCGGATTTCTCAGCTCAAGGCCTTTGGGGCTAGAAAGAGACGAGGAGTTCTGCAAGCCAAGGAGGCAGCGTGGACGTCCGTCAATGGGTTTGCGTCGACGGCAATGAGGCCGCTGCCCGAGTCGCATACGCCCTTTCCGAAGTAATCGCCATCTACCCCATCACGCCGGCCTCGCCGATGGGCGAGTTCGCCGACGACTGGGCAACGGCGAACAAAGAGAACCTCTGGGGCGAGGTGCCCGACGTCATCGAGATGCAGTCAGAGGCCGGCGCGGCGGGCACCCTCCACGGTGCCCTGCAAAAAGGAGCTCTGGCCACAACATTCACCGCCTCGCAAGGCCTCTTGCTGAAGGTGCCCAACATGTTCAAGATCGCCGGTGAGCTGACCCCGGCGGTCATGCACGTCGCCGCCCGCACCGTGGCCACCCATGCCCTGTCGATCTTCGGGGACCACTCCGATGTGATGCATGCCCGTACGACCGGTTGGGCCATGCTGGCGGCAAGCTCGGTCCAAGAGGCACACGACTTCGCCCTGATCGCCCATGCCGCAACGCTGCGGGCACGCGTGCCTTTCCTCCACTTCTTCGACGGGTTCAGGACCTCGCACGAGTTGGCGAAGATCGCCGCGCTCACCAACGACGACATGGCCGCGCTCATCGACAACGACGCCCTGATCGACTTCCGCCTCCGTGCGATGAACCCCGACACGCCCGACCTGCGGGGCACCGCCCAGAACCCGGACGTGTTCTTCCAGTCCCGCGAGGCGTGCAACCCCTATTACCTTGCCGTCCCCGGGATCGTGCAGGAGACGATGGACTCGCTCGCGGAGCGGACCGGACGCTCGTACAGCCTCGTGGAGTACCGCGGCGCTCCCGACGCCGAACGCGTCGTCGTGCTCATGGGCTCGGGTGTCGGAGCGACCCGCGAGGCGGTGGACACGCTCGTCGGCGGTGGCGAGCGGGTGGGGATGCTGACTGTTCGCCTCTACAGGCCTTTCCCGGCTGAGCAGCTCGTCTCCGCCCTGCCGCCCAGCGTGCGCTCGATCGCCGTGCTCGACCGCACCAAGGAGCCCGGTGCCGTCGGCGAACCTCTGTACCTGGACGTCCGCGCCGCCATCAGCGAGGCCATGGACAGCGCCGAACCAGCCTTCAGCGAGCCGCCGCGGGTGACAGGGGGCAGATACGGTCTTTCCTCCAAGGAATTCACGCCGGCCATGGCCAAGGCAGTCCTCGACGAGCTGAAGAAGGATCGGCCCAAGCGCCACTTCACGGTCGGCATCTTCGACGACGTGACGTCGCTCAGCCTGCCCTGGGATCGCGACTTCCGCCCGCCACTGCCTGACTCCGAGGTGCAGGCCGTCTTCTTCGGGCTGGGATCGGACGGCACCGTCGGGGCCAACAAGAACAGCGCCAAGATCATCGTCGACGCCACCGACGACTTCGTGCAGGGTTACTTCGTCTACGACTCGAAGAAGTCGGGCACCATGACCGCTTCCCATCTGCGCTTCGGGCCCGATCCGATCCATTCGACCTATCTCATAACCGACGCCGACTTCGTCGCCTGCCACCAGTTCAGCCTGCTCAGCCGGGTCGACATCCTCGACGTCGCCAAGGACGGGGCGACCTTCCTGCTCAACAGCCCGTACGGGGCCGCCGAGGTCTGGGAGCATCTTCCTGGCAACGTGCAGCGACACCTGCAGGAGAAGCACATCCGCTTCTGGGTGATCGACGCCTACAAGATCGCGGCCGAGACCCAGATGGGCAACCGGATCAACACCGTGATGCAGCCCTGTTTCTTCTCCCTCTCGGGGGTCCTGCCCGCTGACGTGGCTGTGGCCGAGATCAAGACCTCGGTCGAGAAGGCCTACGGAAAGCGCGGTCGCACCATCGTGGACCGCAACTTTGCCGCCATCGACGCCGCCCTCGCCAACCTCGCCGAGGTGGAGGTCCCCGAGCAGGCGGCGGCCGCCGGTTCGATCGGCGTCGTCATCCCCGATTCGGCCCCGGAGTTCGTCCGCCGTGTGACCTCCGTCATGATGGACGGCCAGGGCGACCTTCTCCCCGTCTCCGCGCTGCCGGCAGACGGCCGCTTTCCCTCAGGGACGACCCGCTACGAGAAACGGGACCTCGCCTTGGAGATACCGATATGGGACCCGGACATCTGCATCGACTGCGGCAAGTGCGCCATCGTCTGCCCGCACGCGACGATCCGCATGAAGGTCTTCCCGCCCGAGGCGCTCAAGGGTGCTCCTGAGGGCTTCCTGTCCAAGCCCTTCCGCTCGAAAGACCTGGCCGGCCACCTCATGTCGATCCAGGTGGCCCCCGATGACTGCACCGGGTGCGGGGTGTGCGTCGACGTGTGCCCGGCCAAGTCCAAGACCGAGGTCAAGCACAAGTCCATCAACTTGGAATCGGCGCTCGATCATCGTGAGAAGGAGCGCGGCAACTGGGACTTCTTCTTGTCCATCCCCGAGCTGGACCGGGCGGCGCTGCCCCACGACTCGGTGAAGGGCTCCCAGGCCCTGCAGCCCCTCTTCGAGTTCTCGGGGGCCTGCTCGGGCTGCGGGGAGACGCCTTATCTGAAGCTGGCGAGCCAGTTGTTCGGCGACCGCATGCTCGTGGCCAACGCCACGGGCTGCTCGTCGATCTACGGCGGCAACCTGCCGACGACGCCGTGGGCCGTCAACGGCGAAGGGCGCGGCCCGGCCTGGAGCAACTCGCTGTTCGAGGACAACGCCGAGTTCGGCCTCGGCATCCGGCTCGGCCTCGATGCCCAGGAGCAACGGGCCTCAGGCCTGCTTCGCCTGCTCGCCGAGCAGGTAGGACCGGAACTGGCGACCTCGATCCTCGCGGCCGACCAGTCAGACGAGCAGGCCGTGTTCGCCCAGCGGGAGCGGATCGCCCGCCTCGATGAGGAGCTCGGCCGGCTCGTGGGCTCCAGCGACGCCGCCGTCGCCTCGTCCGCCCGCCACCTGCTCGCAGTGACGAGCGCTCTTGTCCGAAAGAGCGTCTGGATCTTCGGTGGTGACGGTTGGGCCTACGACATCGGCTTCGGCGGTCTCGACCACGTCCTTTCCCTCGGCCGGGATGTCAACATCCTCGTGCTCGACACCGAGGTCTACTCGAACACCGGCGGCCAGGCGTCAAAGTCCACCCAACGCGGGGCGATGGCCAAATTCGCCGCCGCCGGGAAAGCGTCGCCGAAGAAGGACCTCGGTGCCGCGGCACGCGCTTACGGCAACGTCTACGTCGGCCAGATCGCTATCGGCGCCAACGACACGCAGGCGACCAAAGCCCTGCTGGAGGCCGAGGCTTACCACGGCACCTCGCTCATCATCGCCTACTCGACCTGCATCGCCCACGGAATCGACATGGCCACGTCCATGACGCACCAGAAAGACGCCGTGCGCTCGGGCTACTGGCCCCTGTACAGGTTCCACCCGTCGCCGGCCGAGGACGCCCAGCCCTTCCAACTCGACTGCAAGGCGCCGTCGATCCCCCTCGCCGAGTTCACCGCCACCGAGGCCCGTTTCGCGACCTTGGCGCGGACTCACCCGCAAGCGGCGGCTCGACTGGGAGCCTTGGCCCAGGCGGACGTGACCGAGCGGTGGCGCTATTACGAGCAGCTGGCCGCGGTTCATCGCACCGTTCCCGAAGTGGACGGCGAGGTGGTGCCCGAAGCCCACTCCGACGCCGGGAACCTAGACGACGAGGAGGTCCAGTGATGCCAGGAGCTGACAAAGTGGACCTGAGGACCACCTACCTGGGCCTCGAGCTCTCCTCCCCGATCGTGGCTTCAGCCAGTCCGCTCACGCGCAATGTCGAAGGCTCCAAGGCGCTCGCGGACGCCGGAGTCGGCGCGGTCGTGCTGCCGTCGCTGTTCGAGGAGGAGATCGTCTCCGAAGAAGTCGGGCTGTCTCACGCCCTCGAGGCCGGGAGCGGGCAGAACCCCGAGGCGGCCGACTACTTCCCGGCCGTCACCGAGTTCACCAGCGCCCTCGACCAGTACCTCGAGCTGCTCACGCAGACCAAAAAGGCGGTCGATGTGCCCGTGATCGCCAGCCTGAACGCTTCCTCGACCGGTGGCTGGGTCCGGTACGCGCACCTTCTCGCCGAGGCCGGGGCGGACGCTCTCGAGCTAAACGTCTACCGGGTCCCAACTGATCCTCAGCTGAACGCGGCCCAGGTCGAAGAGCTGGACCTGGCCCTCATCGCCAACGTGTGCGACGCCGTGGAGCTCCCGGTGGCCGTGAAGCTGTCCCCGTACTACTCGGCCATGGCGCATTTCGCCGCCAAGGTGATCGCCGCCGGGGCCGCCGGACTGGTCCTGTTCAACCGCTTCTATCAACCCGACCTGGACCTGGAAACAATGGACGTGGTGCCGAGGGTGGAGCTGTCGCGCAGCTGGGAGCTGCGCCTCCCCTTGCGCTGGATCGCCATCTTGCGCCCCCAGCTCGGACGTGGTCCGTCGCTCGCCGCCACCTCGGGGGTTTACTCGGGGTACGACGTCGTGAAGGCCCTGGCCGTGGGGGCGGACGTGGCGATGATGACCTCCGCCCTCCTCCACCTGGGCCCGGATCACGTCGGCTTGGTCGAGTCCGAGCTGCGCTCCTGGCTCGCCGACCACGAGTACGTCTCGTCCTCCGAGCTTCGCGGCTCGGTGTCGCAGGCGACCTCGGACGACGCGAGCGCCTTCGAACGGGCCAACTACCTGAGGACCTTGCACTCCTGGAAGACCGTCGACGAGAAAGCAGTGCCCGGACTCGGGTGAGGATCTCGCGCGAGCCGGTGGGGTGGCGATGACCGAGCTGAGCCGCGGCTCTGTCCGGGTGGCCGAGGAGCTCCGCCGTCTCGGAGTCGCCACCGAGGTGAAAGAGATGCCCGCGAGCACCCGCTCAGCGGCTGAGGCCGCGGCCGCGCTGGGCTGCGATGTCGCCCAGATCGTGAAGTCGCTGATCTTCCGCTCGATCGTCGGCGACGAGGCCATACTCGTCCTCGTGTCGGGCGCGGACCGCGTCGACGAGACCCGTCTGGCAGAAGTGCTCGGCGAGCAGGTGGAGCGGGCCAGCGCTGAGTTCGTGCGAGCCCGCACCGGCTACGCCATCGGCGGCGTCCCGCCCGTGGGCCACGCCCGGCCGATCGCCACCTACCTCGACGGGCACCTGCTCGACCACGCCCTCGTGTGGGCCGCGGCCGGCACTCCTCGGTCCGTGTTCTCCATAAGCCCTGCCGACCTGCTCAGAGCCAGCTCGGCCCAGACCGTGGCCGTGGCCGTGGCGACCAGCTATGGCACCTCCTGAGCGACGACAGGCGTGCCAGACGCACAAGCGATCCACAAAGACACCCATGAGGCGCGCCGGCCAGGGCGCATATAGCCTCCGTGGCGGACATCGAGGAGAGGTCCTGCGAGGTGAGCCCAACAACGACGCAACCTTCGAGACTCCCCGGCGAGGTCGTCGTCCGCCCCGTGCTGGAAGGCGATCTCGACTCGATGGACCGGATCTTTCGGACGGCCTTCGGAACCTTCTTCGGCGCACGGGAACCTGAGAGCTTCTTCGGCGACGTCGACTTCGTGCGGACGCGCTGGCGCGCGGATCCCGCGGCGGCCTTTGCAGCCGACCTCGACGGCACCGTGGTCGGATCGAACTTCGTCACCAATTGGGGAAGCGTCGGCTTTTTCGGACCTTTGACGGTGCGACCCGACTGCTGGGACATGGGCATCGCCCACCAGCTCATGGCAGCGACGATGGAGCTGTTCGCCTCCTGGGGAACGCGCCACACTGGCCTGTTCACATTCGCCCACAGCCCCAAGCACGTGGGTCTCTATCAGCGCTTCGGGTTCTGGCCCCGTTTCCTCACCGCCGTGATGGAGGCGCCGGTGCCGGCACCAGGGCGGCCAGTCTCTTACGCCAGGTTCTCCGAGCTCGACGAGCGCGAGCGCTCCCTGTCGGCAAGAGCGGCTCGTGAGCTCACGGGTGCGGTCTTCGACGGCCTCGACGTCACCCGGGAGATCGAGGCGGTTCTCGACCAGAGCCTCGGCGAGACGGTGCTCATCGACAACGCCGCGGGCCTGCAGGCGGTCGGGGTCTGCCACATCGGGCCGGGAACCGAGGCCGGAAGCGGCGTGTGCTACGTGAAGTTCGGAGCGGCAAGGCCTGGGCCGAATGCGGCCCGGTCCTTCGACGAGCTCATCGACGCCTGCCAGGATCTTGCCGCGACCTCGGGGGCCTCCGTCGTCCAGGCAGGGGTGAGCTTCGGACGAGAGCACGCCTACGCCGCCCTTCGCGAAAGAGGCTTTCGTACCCAGTTCCAGGGCGTCTCGATGCATCGCCCGAACGAGGACGGCTACGACACAGCCGGCAGCTGGGTCCTCGACGACTGGCGATGACGACCCAACGACCAGCCGACCGCCCTGCTCCCCTCACGCCGCCGGCGCCAGGGGGAGACGGCTGGACCTTCCGCGTCGACGAGCTCACCAAGCGTTTCGGCACTCTCGCCGCCAACGACGCCATCACGCTTCGCGTCGAGCCCGGTGAGGTCTACGGGCTGCTCGGCCCGAACGGCGCCGGCAAGTCCACGCTCGTCAAGCAGACGATCGGCCTGTTGAAGCCGACTTCCGGTCGCATCACGCTCGGTCCTTTCGACCTCGTCGCCGATCCTGATGCGGCCCGGCAACTGTGCTCGTACCTGCCTCAGGTTCAGATGCCCATCGAGTCGTTCCACGTCTCCGAAGCGATCGAGCTGGCCGGCCGCATCAGGGGCGGCAACGCCAAAGACGTCCGGGCACGCACGTCGTCCTTGATCGAAACGCTCGATCTCGGTGAGTGGAAAAGGGCCCTCGGGCACACCCTGTCCGGCGGGGTGAGGCGTCTCGTGGGGTTCTGCATGGCCATCGTCTGCCCCGGGCGCGTCGTGATCCTCGACGAGCCGACGAACGACGTCGACCCGCTGCGGCGGCGACTGCTCTGGGAAGAGGTCCGTTCCCTCGGCGCCCAAGGCTCTGCCGTGCTGCTCGTGACCCACAACGTCCTCGAGGCCGAGAAGTCGGTTGACCGCCTGGCCGTGATCCACCAGGGCCGGCTCGTGGCAGAAGGGACGCCGTCGTCGATGAAGGCGGGCGACCGTTCCCAGCTCCGCCTGCAGCTCATGCTCGCACCGGGCACAGCTACGCCGACCCTGCCGCCGTGGGCCGGTCCGCCCGTGCGCGTGGGGAACAACCTCGTCACGACCATCGCCGAGGCCGATGCCCCCACCGCCATCGCCTGGGCGGCGCAGCTGACCAACGCCGGCGCGGCCGAGGAGTACGCCCTGGCGGCGATGACTCTCGAGGATGCCTACATCCGGCTCACCTCGCACATGTCGAGCGACCGAGACGAAGACGATGGCTGAGGCTCGGCCCGGTGCCGTCTCGGTGGCACACGGCGTCGGCGAGGGCGCTTTGCAGCGATGGGGGCGCTGCTACGCCGTGATGGTGCGATGGCATCTCGCCGGCCTTCGCATGTGGCTCGTGACACTGACCGTCGTCCAACTACTCGCGGGCGTTGGCTTCGTGCTCGGCATCTCCTTGTTTTTCGCCCACATCCCGATGAGAGCCGCCCTGTTCGTGTCCACCGGTGTGCCCGTGATCAACCTCGTCACGATCGGGTTGATGCTCGGGCCCCAGCTCGTGGCCGACCAGAAGGCCAACGGGAGCTACGACTACCTCCGTTCGATGCCCGTCACCCGGTCCGTCACCGCGGCTGCGTGGTACACCGTCTGCCTCTTCGGAGGTGTGCCGGCCATGGTCGTCTCTTTGGGCGTGGCCCGGCTGCGCTACGAGCTGCCCCTGCACGTCTCGCCGATGATCGTCCCGGCGGTCCTGCTCACCTCGTTCGCCGGCACGATGCTCGGCTACGCGCTGGGGCACGCCCTCGGCAACCCGATGGCGACAAGGCTCATCACCCAGCTGCTCGCCTTCGTCATCTTCGGCTTCGCGCCCATCCTCTTCCCCCTCTCCCAGATGCCCCGCTGGCTCGGAGCCCTCAACTGGTGGTTCCCGTTCCGCCACATGGCCGTCGTCACCCGGGCAGCTCTTATCCCCGGCGTCCAGGCGGTGACGTCCGCTTACATAATGCTCGCCCTGTGGGCGATCGCCTGTGCCGCCCTCGCCGGGCGGGCGCTCGGGCGGCGGCCGTGACCGTCTCCGTCGTCGGGCGCCACCCGGGTCACCAGGCGCGGTCCGAGCTGCGCTCGGGCCTCGGCTACTGGTTGGCCAGTCTCGTCTCCATGGTGCGATTCGACTACGCCCGCGCCCGCGAGTGGATGCCGTTCATGATCGTCGTCCAGACGATGATGGGAGCCGCCATGGCACTCCTGTACGGGTTCTTCTACCCCCAGGTCACCACCACCAGGGCGCTGTACATCACGACCGGTGCGCCGACGCTGGCGCTCATTCCCCTCGGCTTCGTCATGCTCCCGAGCTCGGTCGCACAGCAGAAGATGGAGGGGATCTTCGATTACATCTGGTCACTGCCCTCGCCGAGAAGCGCCCAGGCGACCTCCACCTTCCTGCTCTTCACGCTCTTGGCGCTGCCGGGCTCGCTTCTCGCCCTTCTCGTGGCGGCGTGGCGCTACGACGTGCACCTCTCGGTCTCGCCCCTCCTCGTCCCCGCTGCCGTGCTGTGCGCCCTGGCGGCGATCACGGTCGGCTACGGCATAGCGCTTCTCATCTCCGACCCACTGGTGACCAACGTCGTCGTCAACGCGCTGATGTTCGTCGTGCTGTTGTTCTCGCCGATCGTCTACCCGGCATCCCAGCTGCCCGCGTGGCTGGCCACCGTGCACTACTTCCTGCCCTTTTACAACATGGCCGTCGTCATTCGAGCCGGGCTCACCTCCGGCGTTGTGGCCCACGTGGCAACCTCGTTCATCGCCCTGGCCGCCTGGACCGTCGCCGGTGCCGGCGCGACGGCCTGGGTCGTGGGCCGGCGCCGCTAGGGCAGATGCGCTTCGCGCGGGGCCTATGGCTAAAGGAACCCAAGAACCGGGAACGGATCAGGTGATGTCGGAGCGGAGCGTTGTGACCGTTCCGACATAGGCGAGCACGATGCCATAGATCACGAGCATGATGGCTCCTTCCCACCAAGACAGAAGTGGCGTGGAGGTACCCCCAAAGCTCGTGCGGCCGGCATTCTCGAGCGCCGTGGCAGCCTCGCCGGGAAGGTACTTGCCGATCGTGGGCCAGACGGCGACGATGATGGACTCGACGACCAAGGTGAAGCCGAGACCGACGACGATGGCGACGATCTGGTTCTTCAAAAGTGCGCCGAGACCTAGACCGTAGACGGCGAACAGGCCCGTCCCGAGGATGACGCCGGGGGCGATCCGCGACCAGTCGTGCCACATGTCGTGGGTGTTCGCGACGTAGTACTGATGAACGGCACCTTGCGCCGCGCATGTCGCCTGCGACATCCCCTGGGACACGCCGGCCAACGACAGGCAGGAGTGCACTCCGACAGCGACGAGCACGAAGCCGATGACCAGCCCCGTCAACATCGTGAGCACACCCAGCAACAGACCGGCCCCGAAGCTGACCCCGAGCTTCGCCGTGACGACGCGGCCCCGGCGCGGCTCGGCGAGGAAGGTCGGGGTCACGGTCTTGTGCCGGTACTCGCCCGTGATGATCAGCACTCCGAGCACCAGAGCCAAAAGGCGCGAGTTGTCGAGCACGGAGAACACATTCACGAACCACTGAGAAGAGCCGTGCGGTACGAAGCCGGCGGTGCCTCGGTGCCGTCCCCCCGGCGCGAAGGCGACGAGGAAACCGAACATGAGGTCGATCAGCACGACGATCAGGTAGATCACATAGGTCGACCAGATCGTCCAAAGCTTGCGAACCTCGGCGCTCAAGAGGCGGGTCACGTCTGACCTCCCACCGGCCCGGGCCCGGCCACCGGCCCGGCCGCGGGTGACGGTGCGGGTGGAGCTGCCGGCCCGGGCCCGGCCACCGGCCCGGCCGCGGGTGACGGTGCGGGTGGAGCCGCCGGCGCCGACGTAGCTGCGGGCGGAGCCGCCGGGCCGTCGTTGAAGCGGCGGTAGTCCCCCAGCGGCGCCATCTGGCCGGGCTGCACCGACTCACCGCCGGTCAGCGAGAAGAAGAGCGACTCGAGCGACTCGGTCGAGGAGACCATCTCGTGCACCTCGATACGGTTCTCGACCATGATCGGGCCCACCTGCTCGGGCGTGACGCCCTCGCAAACGACATAGCCGTCCTGCATCACCGCTGGGAGGTTCGCCGCCCGGAGCGCTTGCACGAGGCGGTCGGCATCGGGCGTGCACACCCGCACGGACCGCTTCGTGCCGGCGAGCAGGTCCGAGAGCTTCCCCTGTGCGGCGAGACGCCCGGCCGTGAGGACGATGACGTCGTCCACGATCAGCTGTGCCTCCGACAGCAGGTGCGACGACACGATCACGATGCGCCCGTCGCTGGCCGAGGGCGGCTTCTCGCTGGCGTAGAACCTGAGGAAGTCGCGAAGCCAGGCAATGCCCTGCGGGTCCAGGCCGTTGGCCGGTTCGTCGAGGACGAGAATGTCGGGCTTGCCCAGCAACGACCGGGCGAGCTCGAGGCGCTGGCGCATCCCCAACGAGAACCCGCCGACCTTCCGGTTCCCGACCTCGGACAGGCCGACGAGGTCGAGGCACTCCTCCACCCTGGAAAAAGGCAGGCCCGCCATCGTCGCGATGATCTTGAGGTGGTTGCGCGCGGTGCGTGCCGGGTGGAAACCAGACGCCTCGAGCGAGGCGCCCACTCGGTTGGTGGGATGGGGCAGGCCGCGGTAGCGGAGGCCGTCGACGAGCACGGTGCCCGAGGTCGGGGTCACCAGGCCGAGGACCATGCGCAACGTGGTCGTCTTGCCGGCTCCGTTCGGCCCCAGGAAGCCCGTGACTCCTCCCGGGATGGCGTCGAAGTCGAGGTGGTCGACAGCGAGAACGTCCGCGCCGAAGCGCTTGGTCAGCCCCCGAGCTTGGATTGTCGGCATGTGCGGCCCGGCCTTCGTCGACTTCGTCTCGGAATCCGCGCGCGGCGGCCCTGGCTGACCTTAGTTCCGGCGACGCTCCAGCGTGCTCGCCCGCTTCGCGGCCGGCTTCCTGCGAAGCAGGTCATCTCGGACAGCCATGCTACGCGCGCGGACGGTTACGCTGCGCGTTCATCATGTCCTTCTGACGAAGTAACATGTGAATCGATCGTCCTAAGCGAGGGAGGAACTAGATGTTCGGCAAGCTAAAGAAGTTGCACCTGGGAAAGATCGCCCTGGTGACGGGTGTCGTCATTCTCGGTGGATCCGCTGTTGCGGCCGGCGCGGCAACCGGCGGCATCACCCCACGCCAACCCGACGGCATCCGCGGGGTGGTCGTCTCGGTGGACAGCAACACCACGTCGGGGATCTGCATGACCTCTGACACAGACACTTTCACGCTCACCGTCGCCGAGGGCCGGGCCACCACGACCGTTGACGTCACCCCGACGACGACTTACACGGACTCCGCCGTCACTGCGCCGACGTTCGCCAACGTCTGCGTCGGCAACGACGTCAGAGCGCTAGGCGCCTTCTCGTCCGGCACCCTGACGGCGACCTCGGTCGAGATCGTGCCCCCTCCCCAGGCCAATGTCCAAGGGATCGTCGCTTCGGTGGGCGGCAGCTCCGCCGCGGACCTCTGCGTGACCTCGGACACGGAGAGCTTCACGATGGTCGGCAGCTGGAGCCTCTCCATCACGACCGTTGACCTCAGCGCGACGACCACCTACAGCGATGCCGCCGTCGCGTCGCCGTCGTACACCGACATCTGCGTAGCCAGCTACGTCAAGGCCCTTGGAGCCCTCTCGTCCGGCACCCTGGCGGCGACCTCGGTCGCGGTTCTGCCTCCGCCCCCGGTCCAGGCTCAGGGCATCGTCGCCTCGGTGGGCGGCAGCTCCGCTGCCGACACCTGCCTGAGCTCTGACACAGGCACGTTCACGCTCGTCGGTGGCAATCCCCTGGCCATCACTAACGTTGACGTCACCTCGACGACGACCTACAAGGACCACGCCGTCACGACGCCGTCGTACAGCGACGTCTGCGTCGGCAGCCGCCTCGATGCCACCGGAGCCCTTTCGTCGGGCATGCTGACGGCCACCTCGATCGCGATCGAGTCCCCTTTCTTCGCCCCGGGCCCCGGCGGCCACGGTGGCCACAATCGGGGCGGCCGGCGCTAGGCACTAAGACGGGTCGGAGTTAGCTGCCCTTGGGGGTGGCGACGAAGACAGGGATCGCGCGTGTGGTCCTGGCCTGATACTCCGCATATGGCGGGTAGGCGGCCACCGCGCGCTCCCACCAGATCGCCTTCTCCTCGCCCGTGACCTCCCGGACGACGACGTCGAAGGGCTCGGGGCCGTCCTGGATCATGACGGCCTCCGGGTCCGCGATCAGGTTGTAGTACCAGACGGGGTTACGGGGAGCACCACCCTTGGAGGCAACCAAGGCGTACTCCCCGTCGTGCTCGACCCTCATGAGGCCGTACTTGTGGATCTTTCCCGTCTTGACACCCCGCATGGTGACGATGACGATCGGCCATCCGGTGTCGAGAAGCGTGTTCGCCCGCCGGCCCCCGGAGGCCTCGTACTCGGCAACCTGGTCCCGCACCCATTTTTCCGGGCTGGGCTCGTAATCCCCATCTAGTGGCATTGAACCACCATAAGAACCGAACGCGGCCCGGGCTTAACGGAGCGTCGCCGCGTAGTCGGGGACGTAGCGGTACCGGTCCCGCGGTGGTCGCTTGTAGTCGCCCACCGGCGAGCGCGGCGGCAGCTTGAGCTTCGGGGTCTTGCGCTGCTCGTAGGGGATCATCGAGAGGAGATGGGCGATGCAGTTGAGCCGGGCCCGTTTCTTGTCGTCGGCCTCGACCTCGTACCAGGGCGAGTCCGGCAGATCGCAATGGGCGAACATCTCGTCCTTGGCCCTCGAGTACTCGACCCAGCGCTTGCGGCCCTCCAGGTCCATGTCGCTCAGCTTCCACCGCTTGAGCGGGTCGTTCAGGCGGTCCTGGAACCTGCGTTCCTGCTCCTCGTCGCTGACCGAGAACCAGTACTTGACCAAGATGATGCCGTCGTCGAGGAGCATCCGCTCGAACGCCGGGCACTGGCGGAAGAAGCGGTGGTACTCCTCCTCGGTGCAGAACCCCATGACCCGCTCGACCCCGGCCCTGTTGTACCAACTGCGGTCGAACAGGACGATCTCCCCCCCGGCGGGGAGATGGGTGATGTAACGCTGGAAGTACCACTCGGTCTTCTCACGGTCGCTCGGGACGGGAAGGGCGGCGATCCGGCACCAGCGAGGGTTGAGGTGCTCGGTGATCCGCTTGATCACTCCCCCCTTGCCCGCTGCGTCGCGGCCCTCCACCACGATCACCAAACGCTGTTGCTCTTCGCGGATCCACTGCTGCATGCTCACCAGCTCGCTCTGCAGCCGAACGAGAGCTTTGTCGTATACGTCGTTGCCTGCCATGGCCCCCATCCTGCACCCGCCAGGACGCCGGCACGCAGATCATCGGCGTAGCCGGCTTTGGGAACGGGGCGCCTACCGGCCCGCGATCCGGCGGCGCAGCTCGAGGTAGACACCGGTGCCGACGATCGCCTTCAACTCCGCGCCCAGCGAGTCGATCACCGGGCGGTCGCCTACGTAAGCCAACGAACCCTCGGTGCAGCACCACGCCATTTCCTCGCCTTCTTCACCCCAGTCGCGGCGCGTCCAGCGGCGCACCGTGGCCACCTCGGTGTCGTCAGCGCCCGTCGCCCAGTCCACCCTGATGGGCAGCTGCCAGCACACCGACGGCTTCCAATCGATCGGTGACTCGCCCGCCGCGATGGCCTCCAGGTGCAGTGCGCAACCGGCGCCGCCGGCGAACCCGGGTCGGTTGAGAAAGATGCAGGCGCCGTCGACCACGCGGGTGTGGCGGCGGGTGCTGTCGCCGAAGATTCCGCCCACGCGGGCCTCGGCGTGACGCTCGAAGCGGCCGGGGTCCAGTGTCGCCGCCAGCGCGGCGATCAAACGGGCTTCGTCCACATCGCAGAGCTCGGCGCCGACCGAGCAGCACCCGAGGCCGAGGTGCGCCGCCGGCTCGGGACCGATGCCCAGGCAGCCTCGACCCCACAGGCAAACCCATCGCGACTCGAGAAAGTCCCTCTCGAAGCGCCAGAGCGTGCCCTCATCGTGAATCTCTTCCATACCCGCGTCCATGGGAACGACCCTAGGCAAGTCCGCCCGCCTGTGCTTCGAGGCCCGCCGCCACGGCGGCAAGGGCGCGGGGATACCCGCCACCACGGCGGCAACGGCGCGGGATAATCGAAGGATGGATTTTCTTCTCGATCTGCTGACCGACGCCGCGGCGCGCACCGCTGAGTTCCGCGGGAACGTGGCCGAGCGTCCGGTGTTCCCAAGCGACGCCGACCTCGACGCGGTGCGCACCTCGCTGGGCTCGTTGCCCGACGGACCTACGCCGGCGGCAGCGGTGATCGAACAGTTGGTCGGCGCGGTCTCGCCGGCGCTGGTCGCGACCACCGGTCCCCGCTACTTCGGGTTCGTCGTCGGCGGCGCCCTCGACGCGGCGACGGCGGCGGACATGCTCACGACCGGCTGGGACCAGCCTGCCTTCAACCCGTTCACCTCGCCGGCGGCCGCTGTGGTCGAAGACGTCGCCGGCGGTTGGCTGAAAGAGCTGCTGGGCCTGCCCGCCAGCGCCTCGTTCGGCTTCGTGACGGGCGGGCAGGGGGCGAATACCGTTTCGCTCGCCGCGGCACGTCACCACGTGTTGGCAGAGCTTGGTTGGGACGTCGAGCAGAGTGGGATCCTCGGCGGTCCACCGGTGCGGGTCGTCGCCAACGGTGAGCGCCACGCCACCATCGACAGGAGCCTGCGCCTTTTGGGACTGGGCGCCGGCGCGCTCGAGCCGGTCGACACCGACACCCAAGGGGCGATCGACGTCGCCGACCTCGCACGCGTCCTCGCCCGCGGTCCAAAGGGCCCGACGATCGTCTGTCTGCAGGCCGGCAACGTGAACAGCGGCGCCTTCGACGACTTTGCCGCGGCGTGCGCGGAGGCTCACGATCACGGAGCCTGGGTCCACGTCGACGGCGCCTTCGGGCTGTGGGCCGCGGCCAGCCCGGCCACTCGCCACCTCACCGCCGGAATCGAGTCAGCCGATTCGTGGGCGACCGACGGCCACAAGTGGCTCAATGTCCCCTACGACGTCGGGTACGCCTTTTGCGCCCATCCCCGTGCGCACGCGGCAGCCATGTCCTTCACCGCCGCTTACCTGACAGGGCAGGGCCAGGGCGGGCTCCGGTCCCCGGGCGACTACGTGCCCGAGTCGTCACGCCGGGCCCGCGGCTTCGCCACGTGGGCCGCCCTGCGGGAGCTCGGCCGAACTGGCGTCGCCGAGCTCGTCGAGCGGTGCTGCGCCCTGGCTCGCCGCTTTGCCGCGCAGCTCGGCGCCACAGACTGCGCCACGATCGCCAACGACGTCGTGCTCAATCAAGTCCTCGTCGGCTTTGGCGATGACGCGCGGACCGACCGGACCGTCGAGGCCGTGCAACGCTCCGGAGAGTGCTGGGTGGGTGCCACCACCTGGCACGGGCAACGTCTCATGCGCATCTCGGTATCGAGCTGGCGCACCACCGAGGCCGACGTCGACCGCTCCGTCGCGGCCATCGTGGCCGCGGCCGCGGACCGCTAGGGACCGTGGCCAACCAGTTACCCGTCCGCTGAGCTCCTCACTTGGCCTCGGCGACCAGGCCGGCGGGGGCGACGGCCAAGACGCCCCCGTCCTCGTCATCTCGAGCCTCGTCGCCACCACCGCCCCGGTGGAGCATCCCGAGCCTGTGCATGGCGACCAGCCCGATGGCTGCCGCCACGAGACAGGAAAGCCCGCCGACCCCGAGGCCGATCCGGGCGCTCGTCTCGGCGACGATCCAGCCGATCAGCGGCCCGCCGACAGGTGTGGAGCCCATGAACGCGACCGCCCATAGCGACATCACGCGTCCGCGCATGGACGGGTCCGCCTGGAGTTGCAGGGTCGAGTTGCCGGTGGCGAGGAACGTCACGCTCGCCCACCCGACGGCCGCCAAGGCCACGAACTCGACGGCCAGCAGCGGGGCGAGCGAGGCAAAACCGATCGCGAGCCCGAACGACAGGCCCGCCAGTGTGAGCCGCTTGAGCCCCGTGCGGCCGCGGGCCGCCGTGACGAGGCCGCCGAGCACCGCTCCGGCACCCATGGCGGCCGTGAGGAAGCCGTAGGTCGCCGGGCCCCCGTGGAAGGTCTGCTTCGCGACGACGGGCAGGGTCACCTGGAACTCGTAGGCGAGCGTCCCGACGAACGCCATCATGAGCAGGGGAACCCCGAGGCGCGGCTCCTTGGCCACGTAGCGGAACCCCTCGCGCATCTGGCCCTTGTGCCGCCCGGTCGGCTCGCTCGGGCTGAGCGCGCCCTTGTCCATGGAGACGAGCGAGTAGACGACGGCGATGAAGCTCGCGGCATTGACGAGGAAACAGACGCCCTCGCCGACCGTCGCGATCAACAGCCCCGCGAGGGCCGGCCCGATCGCCCGAGCGGCGTTCACCATCGTCGAGTTGAGGCTGACGGCATTGCGAAGCTCCTCGGCACCGACCATCTCGAGGACGAAGGACTGGCGGACCGGGTTCTCGAAGGTGTTGTTGAGGCCGAGCACGACCGCGAGGACGCACAGCTCCCACAGACGCACCACATGGGTGACCGCCAGCAGCCCGAGCGCGAGAGCCTGCAGGCCCATGAACGACTGCAGGACGATCATGAGCTTGCGCTTGTCGACGCGGTCGGCGATGACCCCTGCATAGGGCCCGAGGACGAGCACGGGAAGCGTTTGCAGGGCGACGACGAAGCCGAGCGCCGTCGCCGAGTGCGTGAGGGTGTACACGAGCCACGACTGGGCCACCGACTGCATCCAGGTCCCGATGAGCGAGGTGGACTGACCGATGAAGTAGCGCCGGAAGTTGGGGACCGACAGGGCCGAGAAGGTACGGCGCCCGATCGCGAGCACCCGGCTCATCGGCCGACTCCACTCGACGTAGACGGCTGGTTCTGCCCGACCCGCTCCGCCAGCTCCTCCAGCACCGGTAGGGCCGCCAGCACGGCCTCGCGCGCAGAGGGCTCGAGCTCCATGAGCCGGCACGACAGGGCATCGTTGCGCTCGGAGCGGACCCGCTCGAGCAGGCGGCGCCCTTTGCCGGTCGCCTCCACGCGACACACGCGCCGGTCGACCTCGTCCGGCAGCCGCCGGACAAGCCCCGCCTCTTCGAGCTTGGGAATGATACGCGACACCATCGTCGGGTTGAGCCCGGCGAAGCTCGCCAGGTCCGACAACCGCATGGGGCCCCGGCGCTCGGCGGCCACGAGGAGGTCGACTTCCGTCGCCGTGAGCCGGCCCGCAGCCGCCGTCGGCCGCAGCCGGCGCGAGAGCCGTGCAACTGCGATGCGAAGGCGCGCCGCGCTCAGCTCCTGCTCCCCGCCGGGACCCGGTCCCCTGCTCGGTGCGGCCAGATCCTGCGTGATCACCTCGACCCCATCTATTTGCTTGCCAGCAAGCATTATATCTGTCAGTCGAGCTGCAACCGGTCGCCCCAGCGCAGGTCGCGGGCACGGCGGTAAAGCGCGCCGTCACGTCGGCTGATGACACGCTCGAAGAGGCCACCCGGCTCGCACAGCACGAGCCGCACGTGGCCCTTGTGCGGGCGCGGGGAGCGCACCAGCCGGGGCGACGGGGCGAAGGGCCGGCTCGAAGATACCGAGAGGTAGGAGTACTTCTCGTCCTCGTAGCCGAGCCGCGCCGCCTTGAGATCGCGGTGCAGGCCGGAACGCTCGAGGCGGACGGCGAAGTGGCACCAGTCCGGTCCCTCCATGGGGCAGCACCCGTCGTGGGGGCAGGGGGCGGTCACCTTCGCTCCCCAGGAGATCAGAACGCTCCTCGCGCCTCGCAAGCGCTCGAAGCCCGCCGGGGTCCCCGGCTCGACGATCACCAGCTCGCCCTTCGTGGCGCCCCACCATCGCTCCAGCGCCGGAAGCTCGCGGTCCGCACCGATCTCCCCGAGCACGTAGGCGGCGACGACGAGGTCGCTCTCGGCCAGCGCGGCCGAGGTGGCGTCGCTGAGGATCCAGGAGAGCGCGGGCACGAGCCCGGTCAGGCCGCCTTCGCCGAGCCGGGCGCCGAGGGCGGCCGCCTCCCGATCGCGCTCGACGAGCACGGCTCGCCCTATGGACCCGAAGACGTCCACGGCCGCCCAAGTGGCGGTCCCCGGCCCTGCCCCGAGGTCGAGGACGCTTTCCGGGGCCCAGCCCGGCCGCAGCGAGGCCAGCTCGGCCAGCACCCTTCGCGTCGCCGCGAAGGTGGCCGGGGCGCGGGTGGCGAGGTAGGCCTGCATCTCGGTGGAGGAGAAACGAGGGGCGTCCTCGCCCGCCCCCGCGGATCGGTAACGCTCCGAGAGCGCTAAGGCCGGGCCGCGCAGGTCGCGGCGGGCGAGCTCGCCCAGCTCGCCCTCGAGCGCCGCCAGGAAGGCGGCGCCGGCGTCAGCGGCACCGGGTTCTCGGTTCAATCGCGCACGCCGGCGACCGGCCGTCCGTCTTCCAGGTAGAGGCACGCCTTTGCCCCGACGCTGGCGCGGACCCGGCGGCGAAGCGGCCCGCTCAGCAGCTCGAGCGCCTCGTCCACGGATACGAAACGGTATTCGGCGATCTCACCGGGCTGCACCTCGACCCGGCCCAGCTGCTCGGCATCGAGCACGCCGCAGTCGAACAGGAAGCGCATGCCGCCGGGCCGGTCCTCACGGGGCCGCAGAAAGTCGACGCACACGAGCCGGCCGGTGTCGACCTCGACCCCGCTCTCCTCGCGCGCTTCGCGCCGGCAGGCCTCCCACGGTGTCTCGCCATCGGCTTCCACCTGCCCGCCAGGGATCGTCCAACCCGACTTGTAGGTGGGCTTCAAGACGAGCAGGCGGCCGGACGGATCGAATATGAGAGCCCCGGCCGAGGCCGGGATCCTCGGTACCACATAAGGCGCCTCTTCCATCAGACGAAGCCTGACACTCCAAGGCCGCTCCCGTCAGAGCGTGCACGACCGCGCGGGGCCGGCGAGGCGACTAGGAAAGAGAGATGCCCGAAGAGGAGATCTCCTTCAGCGCCCGCGAGGCGCGACGAGTGGCGCTCAGCGCGCAGGGCCTGCTCGGGCCGAAGACGAGCGGAGGTCCGGAGGCCGTCCTCGGCCGGCTCCGGGCCGTGCAGCTCGACACGATCTCGGTCCTCGCCCGCTCGCACGAGCTCGTCACCTTTGCCCGCCTCGGGCCGATCGGGCGCGCCCGGATCGAGGAGGCCTACTGGGGGCCGACCAGCGCCACCTTCGAGTACTGGTCGCACGCGGCGTGCATCCTGCCCCTAGAGAACTGGCCCGCCTACGCGTGCAAACGTCGGGCGCTCATCGCCCGGGGCCATCGCTGGCACCGTCTCGAGGACCCCGAGAAGAGCTGCGCCTACGTCCGCGACCGCATCCGGGCCGAGGGACCGCTCTCGGCCCGCGAGCTCGGCGGTGCCAAGAAGGGCGGCGTCTGGTGGGACTGGAGCGAGACCAAGATCGCTGCCGAGTGGCTCTTGGACGTCGGCGAGCTCGTCTGCCGCCAGCGCAAGGGCTTCCAGCGCGTCTACGACCTCGCCGAGCGGGCCATCCCCGCCGAGCTCCTCGGGGTCGAGCTCAGCAACGAAGCCTGCCAGATGCGCCTCGTCGCGGCGGCGGGCGCAGCCCTGGGGGTGGCGACGGCGAGCGACCTCGCCGCTTATCACGGGCTCACGCGCCGCCAGGTCGAGCAGGTGGTCGCGGAGACAGGACTGCTCCCGGCGAGCGTCGAGGGATGGGACCAGCCGGCCTATGCCTCCCCGGGGGCGGTGGGGGCGCGCGGGCGGCGGATGCGGGGCCGCGCCGTGCTTGTTTCTCCGTTCGACTCGCTCACCTGGTACCGGGCGAGGACCGAGCGACTCTTCGGCTTCCGCCATCGCCTCGAGGCTTACGTGCCGCGCGCAAAGCGCCTGCACGGGTACTTCTCGATGCCGGTGCTCGGCGGAGACCGGCTCGTCGGGCTCGTGGACCCGGGGCGGGTCGGCAAGACCCTTGTCGCGAAACACGTCTCTCTCGACACCAAAGACGCTCCTGTCCATGTGGCAGCCGCGCTCGTCGAGGCCGCCGCCTGGGTCGAAAGCGACGACATCGTCGTCGAGCGCGTGACGCCCGCCACGAGGACTTCCGAGCTCCGCGCGATGGTCGCGGCGGCTCAAAGCTGAGACAGCAACCCCTCGGCCGGGATCGACCCCGGGGCGATGCCTCCTGCGGCCATGCGGTTGGCGGTCGCCTGCAGCAGCTCGTTCGCCGGCGTCGGGATCTGGTGCAGCCGGCCGAGAAGCACGATCTCACCGTTCATCCAGTCGCATTCGACGTTGCCGGTATGGCGGGCGAGGCTCTGCCAGGAGGAACCGCCGAGGCGGTCGTGGCCACCGATCGGTCGCGGCTTGCCGAGGGCCTCGCGGCGGTCGGCGTCCAAGGCCGGGTCGGCCACCTCGATCCCTGCCGCCTCGTAGCACCGGCGAGCCTCGTCCTGAGCGAGCTGCCACAGCGCCTGAGCGGCCGGGTCCTCGAGCGTGCCGCTGGCCGCCTCGATGGAGTTGCCGAGGTTGGACAGCAGTTTCAGGTACTTGCGGGCCATCACCTTCGGATCGGCGATCGAGTCGAAGCTGCTCTCGTTGAGGTCCCGGGCCAGCTGCTCGCTCACCTCGTCGACTCCTGCGGGATAGCGCCCGACATCGAGGAGACCCGTGAGGGGGGCGGCCGGGATCTCGACGACCCCCGGCTCGAGATGGGTGGCGGGCATGAACACGCACATCGCCTGGACGTTGGCGAAACGACGCAGGGCGAGACGCTCGTTCTCCACGCCGTTCTGCGCGCAGACCACCGGCGTGATCGAAGGTGCGCAGGCCGCGAGCGGGATGAGGAGGGACTCGCTGTGCTGGGTCTTGGTCGCCAAGACGGCGACGTCGCCCTCCTTGAAGCCGACCTCGGCTGGGCTGGATACCGAAGGGATCGGGAGCTTGACGCTGCGGTCGGGATCGCGCAGCTCCAGGCCGCGACTGGCGAGCGCCGCCTGGTGAGCGCCCCTCGCCACGAGGACGACGTCGTGGCCGTGCTCGAAGAGGCGCCCGCCGATGGAACCGCCGATCGCTCCGGCGCCGAGGATCACATAACGCATGGTGCGAGCTTCTCAGATCGCAGCGCCTGGCGTCGCGGGCGGGGCGCCCCACCTGGCGGCCGGGCGCCCCACCTGGCGAGCCGAGGGCCCCACCTGGCGAGCCGAGGCCCCACCCTGGCGGCCGGGGGTCAGCCCGCCGTGTCCACGATCAGGGTGACCGGGCCGTCATTGGCGATCTCCACGAGCATGTGGGCGCCGAAGCTCCCGGTCGCGACCTGGGCCCCGAGGTGGCGGAGATGCTCGACGACCCGTTCGACCAGTGGCTGCGCGACCTCACCCGGCGCCGCGGCCGCAAAGGAGGGTCTCCGGCCCTTGGAGGCGTCGCCGTACAAGGTGAACTGGCTGATCACGAGCAGGCCGCCTCCGACCTCCGCCAGAGATCGGTTCATGCGCCCCTCGTCGTCGCTCATGATCCGAAGATTCCAGAGCTTGGAGGCCATCGCCACTGCCTCCTGCTCACCGTCGCCGTTTCTCACCCCCAGCAGCACGACGAAGCCCGCTCCCTCGAGCGACCCGACGACTTCTCCCGCGACGCTGACGCGGGCCCAGGCCGCCCGCTGCACGACGGCTCGCACCTCAGCCGCCTCTGTCGGCCCCGTCGGTCGCCCGCAGGTAGGCGGGCAGCTCGATGCCCGGGCTGAGGTCGGGAGACGGCTCCGGCGTGCCGCGAGCCACCCGGATGGGCCAGATGCCGGCCCAGCACCCGAGGGCGAGGTCTTCGGGCTCGTCCATCGGCGGCCCGGTGCGTATCTTCGCCGAGACCTCGACGAGCGGGAGGGCCAACACGGCTGTCTGGCGCAGCTCGTCTTCGGTCGGGGCACGGACTCCGGCCGTGCGCCCCGGCACGAGCTTTTCCATCAAGGCCTCGAGGATGTCCTCTTTTACCTGCGCCTCGCGCACCAAGGTGGCGGTCCCGTGCACGACCACGGACCGGTAGTTCGCCGAGTGGTTGAACGCCGAGCGGGCAAGGACGAGGGCATCGAGGACGGTGGCCTCCAGGGCGATCTCGATGCCGGCTTGGTGGGCCGCCGTCCTCGCCATACGGGCGCCGGTCGAGGAGTGGACGAACACGGTGGAACCGACGCGGACAAAGAGCATCGGCAGCACCTGCGGGCGTCCCTCGGCAATGAATCCGACGTGGCAGATCAGGGCCTCGTCGAGGATCTGGTGCACGCTGGCGGCGTCGTAGCTCGCCCTGTCCGCGTGGCGGGAGGGCGTCGTCAGCCTCGTCGGGGTGTACATGGCCACAAGGCTCTCAGACCAGCTCCGCTCGCGCTTGGTTGAAGGCCGCGGCCGCGCGCTCGAGGTCGTCGCGTGTGTGGGCGGCGGACATCTGGGCGCGGATGCGCGCCTTTCCGGTGGGGACGACCGGGTAGCTGAACCCGATGACGTAGACGCCTTTTTGCAAGAGCAGCTCGGCCATGCGGCCCGCCAGGGCGGCGTCACCGAGCATCACCGGGACGATCGGGTGGTCACCCGGGAGGACGTCGAAGCCGAGGGCCGTCATGCGACGACGGAAGAAGGCCGTGTTGTCTCTCAGCTTCGCCCGCAGGTCGTCGCTCTCGTCCAAGATGTCGAGCACCACGAGCGAGGCGGCCACGATGGCGGGGGCGACCGAGTTGGAGAACAGGTACGGCCGGGAGCGCTGGCGCAAGAGGTCGACGATCTCCTGGCGTCCGCTCGCGTACCCGCCGCTCGCCCCGCCGAGGGCCTTGCCGAGCGTGCCGGTGACGATGTCAACCCGGTCCGCGACCCCGTGCAGCTCGGGCGTGCCCCGTCCGTGCTCGCCCACGAAACCGACGGCGTGCGAGTCGTCGACCATGACCATGGCGTCGTATCGCTCTGCCAGCTCGCAGATCTCGCCAAGCGGCGCCAGGTAGCCGTCCATCGAGAACACCCCGTCGGTGGCGATCAATCGGCGCCGCGCGCCGGCGGCCTCTTGCAGGAGCTCTTCGAGGTGGCCCATGTCCCGGTTGCGGTATCGGTAGCGCGTCGCGGCGCAAAGGCGGATGCCGTCGATGATCGAGGCGTGGTTCAGCTCGTCGCTGAGGACGGCGTCCTCCTTGGAGAGCAGGGTCTCGAATAGGCCCCCGTTGGCGTCGAAGCACGAGGAGTACAAGATCGAGTCCTCCGTCCCCAAGAAACCCGAGAGCCGCCGCTCGAGCTCCTTGTGGACCGCCTGGGTCCCGCAGATGAACCGCACGCTCGCCATGCCGTAGCCCCAGCGGTCGAGCGCCTCCTTCGCCGCCGCGACGAGCCGGGGATCGTCCGCCAGACCGAGGTAATTGTTCGCGCAGAGGTTCAGGACCTCGCCGCCGCCGGACACCTCGACCGTGGCCTGTTGCGGCGTGACGATGACCCGCTCGGGCTTGAACAGCCCCTGGGCGCGGATCTCCTCCAGCTGCTCGCTTATCGCCTCGCGAACCTGGGTGAACATGGCGGACCTCCGATCAGGCTTCGGACCACGTGAGCACGACCTTCCCGCAGCGCCCGAGGTGCACGGCGCCGAAGGCCTCGTCGAACTCGGCCGCGGGGTAGCGGTGGGTGATCACCGGCGAGATGTCGACCCCCGACTGCACGAGGACGGACATCCAGTACCAGGTTTCGAACATCTGCCGGCCGTATATGCCCTTGATCGTGATCATGTTCATGACAAGGTGCGACCAGTCGATCCCGAAGTTCTCGTTCGGGAGGCCCAACATGGCGATCTTGCCGCCATGGGCCATGTTGGCGAGCATTTCCTGAAATGCCGAGGCTCGCCCGGACATCTCGAAGCCGACGTCGAAGCCTTCGGCCATGGCGAGCACGCGCATCGCATCGGCCACGGTCGTGCGCTCTATGTCGACCGCGAGCGTCACGCCCACCGAACGCGCCAGCTCGAGTCGGTAGTCGGACACGTCGGTGATGACCACATAGCGTGCCCCCGCATGGCGGGCGACGATGGCCGCCATGATCCCGATCGGGCCGGCTCCGGTGATGAGCACGTCCTCGCCGAGGACGGGAAAGGTGAGCGCCGTGTGCACGGCGTTGCCGAACGGGTCGAAGATCGCGGCCACGTCCAGGTCGATGTCGGACCTGTGACGCCAGACGTTCGAGGCCGGCAGTGCGATGTACTCGGCGAAGGCTCCGGGGAAGTTGACCCCGATCCCCTTGGTGTGGGCGCATTGCACACGCCGTCCCGCGATGCAGTTGCGACAACGCCCGCACACGAGGTGCCCTTCGCCGCTCACGAGGTCGCCCACGGCGAGCTCGTCGACGTCGACCCCGAGATCGACGATCCGGCCCACGAACTCGTGGCCGATGATGAGCGGGACGGGAACGTTCGCCTGAGCCCAGGCGTCCCAGGAATAGATGTGCAGGTCGGTCCCGCAGATGCCGGTGCGCAACACCTTGATCAGGACATCGCTGCGTCCGATCTCCGGCACCGGGACATCCTCGTAGCTGAGGCCGGGCTCGGGCCTGGCCTTGACGAGAGCCTTCATCGTTGAACCACCTCGTCGCTCTCGGATCCTCGTTTCTCCGATCGACCCTAGTGCGCTCCGCTCGCCGGCCCGCAATCAGCGCGACGTCGGACGGCTGGCGCTTCGCGGGCGGAAGGAAGAGACTGGCACCATGGCCGAGGAGCCTTTAGTGGAGCCTGTTCCGGCGTCTGCGGTGCCGGAGCCTCCTGCCTCTTCGGCACCCGGGGTGCCGGCGGTACCCGAAGCGCCCGGCGACGGCGGGACGGTCTCTGCCCTCGGGGACCCCGGGACGGCCGGCATGCCCGGTGCCGGCGGGGCGATCTCCGCCCCCGGAACGGTCGCCGTCCCGACACCGATCTCCGTCCCGGCTACGGTCTCCGAACGCGCCGGCGACTCCGACCGGGACTGGGTCGTCACATTGCTCCGTGACCATTGCGTGGCCGGGCGGCTCACGCTCGACGAGTTCTCGGAACGCACGGGCTTTGCACTCGCCGCTCGCACGCGGGGCGAGCTCGACTCCGTGCTCGCCGACCTGCCGGCCGTCTCGCAACCGATGGCCGCCGAAATGCCCCGGCGGCGCGCCCGACGTTGGATCGTCGCCGTGATGAGCGAGTCGGAGTCCAAGGGACGATGGCGTCTCGGCGGCCACACCTCGGTCGTGGCGGTCATGGGCCAGTGCCACGTCGACCTGAGCCGCGCCGAGATCGACGGTCCCGAGATCCTCATCACCGCGCTCGGCATCATGGGAGAGGTCGAGATCGTCGTTCCCGAGGGAATCGACGTGGAGGTCACGGGCCTTTCCATCATGGGCCGGCGCAGCATCTCGATGCGCGACGTCCCGGTGCTGCGCGGCTCGCCCCGGATCCGGGTCAGGGCGTTCCCCATCATGGGCGAGGTGAACGTGAGCAGCCGCTCCGCTGCCGGTCAGTTTCCTGGCCCTGCGCTTTAGCCTGTCCCGCGGGCGACCGGCAGAGGAGACACGTGTACATAGCCAAGGTTGACAGCGGCATCGGCGAGCACGAGTGGCGCGACTTCGTGACGGCGCAGGGTTTCGGCCACCTCGTCGCCGCCGGTAAGGGACGCGAGGTCCCCGTTGTCGTCCCCACACAGTTCGTGCTCGACGGCGACGAGATCCTCCTGCATCTCGTGGGCCAGAACCCGATCCTCGAGGCGATCGCCGAGCAGCCCCGGGTGCTGATGAGCGTCGCTGGCGACTGGGCGTTCATACCCTCGGCCTGGAAGGCCATCGGTGACGAGGACCCGTTGTTGGGCGTGCCAACCACGTACTACGCCGCCGTCCAGCTGGAAGGCGTGGCCGTGATCCTGTCCGACCCAGACGAGGTCGCGGCCCTGCTCCGCCGCCAGCTGGCCGCGATGCAACCGGATGTCGAGATCGCCGACCCGCTCGCCGCCCACGAGCCGCGGCTGCGCACGATCCGCGGCATCCGCATCGTCGTCGAGCAGGTCCGGGCGAAGTTCAAGTACGGCGGCAACGTCGACGTCGCCCACCGGGAGGCGGTCATCGACGAGCTCGAGCGACGCGGCGGTCCCGGTGATCTCGCCGCGGCCCGCCAGACCAGGCGCCGCATCGCCGCGTCGCGCTAGGAGCCCCCCGCCAATAGCCGCCAGGGTGCCGTGTCAGCCCTCGCCGAGAAGTTTGGAGAGGGCGCTGCGGGCATCGGCGCTCTCGGTCGCCAGCTTGGCGAGGTGCTGGGCGAGCAATTGGGTCCATTCGGCGACGCTGATCTCCTGGCGGCTGATCACCACGCCCCGCACCTGGCGGGCCGCCGTGGCCACGAGGCCGCCGTGGCGGGTGGCGAGCTCCAAGGTGAGGTCGCCGAGGCGGACCCGGATCGAGGTCGCCCGACCCTCACGCCCGGACATCCGGTCCTTCATCGACCGCTCCCGGTCCACCTCGACCATCCCGACAGGCAAGAGGTCGGAGACTGTCGCCGAGAGCACGCGGTGGTAGGCGTCCAGATCGGCCGTGTCGGCCCGGATCGCGGCGGCGACCAGGTCGACGACGCTGACCTCACTGTCGGGCTCGGCCGGCGGCTCACCGGCGCCGGCCGCACCGCCGCCTTGGGCACCGGGGACGATCTCGGAGCTCACCGGTCGATCAGTGGGAGGACCATCTGCGGCTTGGCGATGATGTGGTCAGCACGCAGCGGCCGAACGGCCGTGCCGATAGCGAAGAACTCGGTCGTGTGCCCGCCCCACTTGTGGGCCAGCGACAAGAGCTGGACGCCGACGATCCCTTCGGCCTTCAGCTGCTCGGCCTCGGCCTGCATACGGCTCATCGCCAGTTCGCGGGCATCGTAGAGAGCCTCGGTGAACTTGGGTATCTCGACGTTCCGCCCGACGTTGCCCATGGCCTTCAGGGCTCCCTGGTGGGCGATGTGGTACACACAGCTGCCCATGACCATGCCGAGCGGCGCGTAGCCCGCCTGCACGAGCGTCCAGAAATCCTGCCCCGACAGGTCGGAGGTGAAGGGCTTGTTCTCGTCGTTACGCCAGTTGCCCTTGTCATCGGACTTGACGGCGGTGCCGACCGCTATGAACTCGGCGAGGTCGTTACCGAACTCCTTGAACTCGATGTCGAGCCGAACCCCGACGATGCCGTCCGCGCCAAGGGCGTCGGCCTCGGCCTCCATGCGGGTCATCGCCAGCTCGCGGGCGTGGTACATCGCCTGCGAGAGCGTGTCGAGCTCCATGTTCTGGCTCCACCGGCCGACCTGGAGACCGACGTGGTAGATGCTCGAGCCGAGCACGAGGCCGAGAGGCCGGAAGCCTGCCTCCCGCACGAGGAGAAACTCGTTCACGCTCAAGTCGGAGGTGAACAACGCGCCCGGCTGGCCCGGCCGCATTTCGGCCAGGCGCCGCATCGCATCTTGGGGGATACCCAGCTCGTTGGCTTCGATGGTCATCGTTTGCTCCCGTTCGGGTTCGATAGCGGCAGGATCGTGAGGCTCTTCGGCGGGATGGTGCCTTCTGGGTGGAACCGGACGACGGCATCGCCGATCAACCTCGACTCGGCGACGTGGTCGGTGTGGTTCTCGGCTACCTCTTGGGCGTGGATGCTGAGCTGCATGGTGCGGGTGATCGCCCCGTCGGCACCGAGTGCGCCGACACGGCGGGCGAGCTGGGACCTCGAGTCCGCTCTCACATGGTTGACCAGCTCGGTGTAACCCGAGACCTCGGTGTTGTAAGTCCAAGCGCTCGCTTGGCTCCTGGTCGCCCAGTCGTCGTGGCGGATCGCGACCGAGATGCCTATGACGACCGAGACTGGCATCCATCCGCCCTGGAACAACTTGGCGAAGTCCTGACCGTTCAATGTCGTCGAGAACAGCCGGGCAGGACGCTGATCGCCGGCCGCGCGGACGGCGGTGCCGAGCGCCACGAACTCGCGGTTGCCCTGACCGAGATGGCGCTGCTCCAGACGTACACCGACAACACCGTCGCCGCCGAGGGACTGGCACTCGAGCAGCATGCGGTGCATGGCGGTGTCGAAACCGTGGTAGAGCGCATCGACATAAGGGGCGTAGCCGACCCATCCGCTGGATCGCCCGCTCGTCACCGTGGTGCTCACTCCGCCGTAACCGCCGATCAGCCCGTAGCCGGAAAGCCCGTAGCCGCCGTAGCCGCAACCCGCCCAGCCGGTGAACCCGATGCTCTCGACGATGCAGCCCATCACCTCGCCGACGACGGAGAAACCACAGGCCTCGACGCCGACGTGGCCTGGTACCGAAAGCAGGCTGCTGTGCACCTTTGACGAGCGGCCCCGCTCCATCCTGGCCAACGCAGCGGGCGGAAGATCCCGTCCGTCCCAATCTGTAGTCATCGATCGCGCCTCCAGGACAGACCGCCGAGCGGACCCTACCACCGCGTTCGGGCCTGTCGCCCCTCGCCCGGGCGCCCTCACGGCGATCTGCTCGAGGGCTGCCTCAGCGCCTGCCGACCATCTTCCACGCCCCGGGAAGCAGCACCGCGGCGATGGCCGCCTTGATGGCGTCACCCGCCAGGAACGGTGTGAGCCCGAGGGCGATCGCCCTCTGCGCACCGACGTGCAGGCTCACGGCGAGCCAGCTCACGCCGACGGCGTACAGGACGACCTCGCCGGCCACCATGGCCGGCACCGATTTGAAGAGCGACCGATCGGCGTGGCGCTCGGCGAGCAAGCCGCACAGTCCCGCGCACAGAACGAAACCCACGACGTAGCCGAAGCTCGCTCCCACGTAACCGCTCGCATGGTCGGCGAACCAGGGAAGCCCGGCCAGCCCCGCCGAGCCGTACAGGGTCATGGCGGCGGTGGCCCGCTTCCAGCCGAGTGCGGTCCCCGCGACGAGCACGCCGAGCGTCTGGCCGGTCACCGGAACGGGCGTGAAGGAGAGGCGGAACGAAACTTGTGCGAGCACGCCGACAAGTCCCGCGCCGGCGATGACGAGCAGGAGGTCTTGCGCGAGCGTTGCCGACAACAGGTCACCGAGCACGAGGGGTTCCTGGCGTCGTAGGGACGCAGACGGAGTGCCTGACATGTGGGTAACCCTCCTTGGTGGCAAGTGTCGTTCTCGCTCGGCCGACGCGCTGAGCCGACAGCGCGAGCAGATGACCTTATCGAGGGACTGCCGGAGCGCCAAGCCTCCGGGCCCCTCTCAGGTGACCGGCCGCGCGGAGGCGGGCGGATTCCCCGCTGTGGATGAGCCTGGTACCGAGTTGGGGATGGAAGGGGGAAAAGCGTTAACTTCTGTGAACTTACGGTGGATTTCGCGGAAACCGGTTGACGTGTTGCGGTCATGGGAGCAAGCTCTCACTCAACCGAAAGCGTTTCAGCCAATCGCCCAAGGCGAGGGAAGCCCGCAGGGGAGTCCGGAGCGTAAGGTGTGCGACTGAGCCGCTAGAGGAGAGGTGGACGGACCTCCGCCCCAAAGGCGAGCCTCTCGGGGCGAGCACGAAGGCTCAGGCACCGGCAGGGCCGCAAGGTTCCCGGTTGTCTGACAGGAGGGCGAGCTGCCCAGGGGATGACCCCGGGAAGTACGGAGGCGCAAGCTGACCGGCTACCCGGGGTCCCTCCGCGTCTAAGGGCCTGCTCCGATCTGAGGGGCAGGGCTGACGCCTGGAAGCGCTCAACGTGGCATTACCGTTTACTCCGTCATGGGAGAGCCGTGAAGCCAATACCCGTCGTCTTCCATCTCGGGCCGCTGCAGATCCACACCTATGGGATCGGGCTCGCGGTCACTTTCTGGTTTGCCTACCGCTACTTCGCGAAGCGTCTTCGCGACCACGGGTACCCCGATGCCTGGCTCGGGCTCGCCTTCGTGTGGATCGTCATCGCTTCGATCGTCGGCGCCCGGCTCGTTCATGTGGTGGCGAACCTCAACGGCCCGCAGGGATACATACGGAACCCTGGGGACATCTTCGCGATCTGGCATGGAGGCCTGTCCAGCTTCGGAGGACTGCTCGGGGGTGTGCCGACCGGACTGATCTGCGCCCGGCGCCGGTGCCCGCAGCTGCGCCTGGGCGTGGCTCTCGACCTTGTCGCACCGGTTCTGGTCATCGCATGGACCATGGGCCGCCTGCTCGGTCCCCAGCTCATGTACCAAGGTGGAGGGAACCTCACCCATGCCTGGTACGGCATGGCCTACGCCGGCCAAGCCGGAAAACGCGTCCCAGTGCCGATCATCCAGGCGGTCGAGGACGCGGTCGTCTACCTCGTTGCTTTGCGGGTGGAACGCAGGATTGCCCGCCGGGGTGGCCCGATCGGCATCGTGGCGACGACCGTGGTCACTCTCTACGGCGCCTTTCGCTTCAACGACGAGTTCGTCCTCTTACCGCACAACACCGGCGGCGACATGGCTGTCCTGGTCGCCTCGGTGATCTTCGTAGCCGTTGGCGCAGCGCTCGCCGGCTTCTTGCTGTGGCGCGATCGGGACCGCGTCCACGACGGGGTCACCGACCCCTGGCGCTCTCCGGTGGCCCAGGAAATCCCGCTGAGCTGCGATGATGACGACACCGACCCGACGCGTGCTGCTGGGGCTGAGCCCTACGACTCGGCGTCTGGCCGGAACCGTCCCGAGACGGCCACTTAGCTGGACCAATGACCGGAGCGGATCGACTCCGTGAGAAAGGGCGCTGGCGCCAGCCCGCTGGGCGTCGGGGGCGACCCTGAGGGCCAAGCCCCTGGTCCCCTGACGGCTCTACGAAGCCGCCAGGGGTACCAGGATGGAACCGTCCCTCGCTGAGACCGACGTGGCCACCGCACGACGAGTCGCTGTGGCAGCTGCGAGTGGGAGGCTAACGATCGAGGCCAGCCCTAGGGCGGCGACGCCGGCTGGGAACAAGGCTCCTGAGGCCTCGAAACCATCTAAGGGCCGTTGGCGACGTCTTCTCCGACCGAATCTCCAGGTTCATTCCGAATTCCCTCGCACTAGAGCTACGTCGACACGTTTGGGGTCAGGCTTGAGCACTCAGTACGTTTATGTCACTGCTTTCTGTGGTAGACCCTTCTCGCCCGGCCGAATGACAAGATGGTCGGACATGGGGACCTTCATCCTCGGCGCCCTCTCGAGCGTCCCGGCCTCGGAGCGTCCCGACCTGCTCGCCGAGCCGACCCGAAAGGCGCTGGCCGAGGGGCGCCTCCTCGACGACGTCGGAGTGGTCGAGATCGACCCGACCCTTTCCGACACGGCCGCGACGCAACAGGAGTACGAGCTCGAGCCCGACTCGCTCGCCAACTGTGTCGTGGTCGGCGGCAGGCGGGAAGGGACCGAGCGCTTGGCCGCCTGTGTCGTGCTCGCGACGACCCGCGCCGACATCAACAGGGTCGTCAGGCGCTTTCTCGATGTCCGTAAGGCGTCGTTCCTGCCCATGGACCGCGCCGTCGAGCTCACGGGCATGGAGTACGGCGGGATCACCCCCATCGGCCTGCCGGAGGGCTGGCCCCTGCTCGTCGACCGTCTCGTGGTCGAGACCGCTGTCGTCCTCATCGGGTCCGGCGTGCGCCGCTCCAAGATCCTGCTCCCCGGTCCCCTGCTCGCCCGCCTCCCGGGTGCCGAGGTCATCGACGGGCTGGGCGTGTAGCAGCACCCTCCGGGCGGCCCGCCTTGGCTGAAAAGCGCGCCGGGTCCGCCTCGAACCGCGACCGGCAGCGGTCCGAGCAGAAGTAGCACGCCTTGCCCTCGTGCACGACGCAGGCAGGGGCGCTGGCCACCTCGACTTGCATGCCGCACACCGGGTCGAGGGCGTAGCCAGCGTCGGCTCCGAGGCGGGCCCTGTTGCGATACACCCAGTACAGGGCGGCCAAGAGCGCGAGGAAGACGACGTTGAGGTACGTGGTGTAGTCCCAGGAGAAGTGCACAGGGGCCACCTGGGCGGGGCGCCTCGTGGGCACGAGGCCGGCCGCGTCGAAGATGGCCCCGGTGACGAGCCCCGCCGCCGACATCACCGCCCAGAAGACCACGAGCATCCGCAGCATGAGGCGTGTCCGGTAGTAGCGGCGGTACACGAGCAGCAAAGGGAAGCTGATCAGGTCGGCAAAGAGAAACGAGATCACTCCGCCGAAGGAGATCCCCCCCTTCCAGAGCGCGGCGGCCAGCGGCACGTTACCGATCGAGCAGACGAAGCTGATGATCGCGATGAACGGTCCCACGAAGGCATTCTCGAGCGTCGTCCCCCAGCCGTGGCCGTGGATGAAGACCGTGTTCCAGACCCCGACGGGCACCAGGACGGCCAGGAACCCGGCGACGGTGAAGCCGAGCAGCAACTCGCGTCGCAACATGGTGAGGTCGGCCATCGTGTAGGTGGCGGCGTCGACCCATCCACCCTTGGAACGCAGTTTCTTCGCCCACGGTTCCCGCTGGAAGGCGGCGTTCTCGGGCGACGCGCTGCCCTGCCCCTCGTCGTGACCATGACCGGACTCGTGAGCGTGACCGGGCTCGGCGCCCGCCGCCAGCCGCTGCCGGGCCTGGACGACGAGCCTGCCCCGCAACCAGAGGCCGCCCAGGCTCGCGAGCAGGACGATCATGATCACCCCGCCGACGAATTCGCTCGCCGCGAACTGCCAGCCCATGAGCACGATGAGCACGATGCCGAGCTCGATCACGAGGTTGGTCGAGGCGAACATGAAGACATTCGCCGTCACGAAGTCGGCGCCCCTCACAAAGAGCGACTTCGCCATGGCACTGGCCGCGTACGAACACGACGAGGAGGCCATCCCGTAGCCGGAAGCCCGGGCTACCGCGGCCGGGCCGTGATCACCAAGCTTGGCCTGCATCGCCTCCCGGCTGACGAAAGCCTGCACCGCTCCCGAGAGCGTGAAGCCCAAGATGAGGGGCCACAGCGTCTCCCAGAACATGAAGAAGCCCTCTCTGAAGCTCCTCCCGATGGCGTCGATCCAGCCGACGCCGGCCAGCAGCATCGTTCCCGCGATCACGCCAGCTCGAGGCGAACAAGTCTCGCCCTGCTGTTGATCACGACGCGTGAGTGTATTTGTCCCGCGACCAGACCCGGACCGGTGGCGACCCGAGCCGCACCGGTCGTGGCCCGATGGTACGGGCCGCTGAGCCGCGAGCCCTCACGGGGAGCCTCTGAGCAGCCCTCTGTGGGGACGGAGGGGCTCGAACCCTCACTGTGAGCGTTTTAAGCGCCCTGCCTCTGCCGGTTGGGCTACGTCCCCGAGATCGCTCCACGGCCTCTGACAGGCGTCTTTCGCGCCTATGACGCTCCAGTCGCCCGAAGGGTCGTCAAGAAACCCTAATCAGCTGTTACAAGGTTGGTGGTTGACAGTAGTTACCAATGTGACGAAAGTTAAAGCATGTTGCACAGGAGGGGAAGCCTGCGAGGCATTGTCGGTCCGGTGGCGGCCGTCCTTGCTCTGACGGGTTCACTCTTTGTGGCCGCGGCGCCGGCCGGGGCGACGCCTAGCCCGATCAACCGTACCAATTCGCAAATCAGCTCTCTCCAGGCCCGCGCCAAGGCGCTCGCCCTGCAGATCACGAGCGACCAGAACGAAGTGTCAGTCGCCGCCGAGGAGTACGACGAGGACACGGTCTCTTTGCAGGAGGACCAGCTGACGCTCGCCAGGACCGAGGGTCAGCTGAAGCAGACCCGCAGGCAGCTCCGCGCCGTGCGGATCCGTGCCGAGAACGCCGCCATCGAGGCCTACGTGACCGGCGACGGGTTCGACTCCCAGGTCGGCGGGATCCTCGACTCGAGCGTGAACGACGCCCAGAGCGCGGCCGTCTACTCCGACGTCGTCGTTCACTCCCTGAAGGCAGCGATAAACCAACTGCATGTGATGACCCTCCGGTTGGCCGCCGAGCAGGCGACCCAGAGGGAGACCACCGCAGCCGCCGCGCGGGCCCAACTCTCGGCCGACCAGGCCCGAGCTGCAGCCGAGGCGGCGACCTCGAACGTGCAGTCGGCTCTCGGCGAGGTGAAGGGGCAGCTCGCCGTGCTCGTCATAAAGAAAGAGCAAGAGATCGCCGCCGCAAGAGCCGCGGCCGCTCTCGCCGCCGCCAGGGCGGCGGCGGCCAGGGCCGCCGCCGCCGAGAGAGCCGCGGCCGCTAAAGCCGCCAGGGAAAGGGCCGACCGGGCGGCCACGGACGCCGCCTACGCCAGCGCGGGTGGCGGGAGCAACCTCGGACCCGGGACGAGCGACACCGGGCAGTGGCCGTTCGGTCCGGGAACCGGGCCCGACCAGCCTGGCTTCGGCGACCCGCTCATCCCGGCCGGGACGAACCCGCAGGGTCTCACCGCCGTGGCGGCAGCAGTGTCCTACCTCGGGGTCCCCTACGTCTGGGGCGGGGCGAGCCGCCAGGGCGTCGACTGCTCGGGCCTTACGATGCTGGCCTGGGCAGCGGCAGGAGTCGACCTGCTCCACGGGGCGACGGTCCAAGATTCGGAGTCCCTGCCGGTCAACCTGCTCGACATCGAACCAGGCGACCTCCTCTTCTACCACTTCCCCGACGACGGCCCCCTGCCCATCACCCACGTCGCGATCTACGTCGGTTCCGGTCCTTTTGGGACCGACACCATCATCCAAGCGGCGGAGACCGGCACGAATGTCGCCTACTACCCGATGTACTGGGGCGGCTTCGTCTCGGCCGGCCGACCCTGACAAGCTCCACCCCGCCTGCGGCCACCTGAGACCGCTCTAGGGCTCCGACCAGGGCAAGTCTCTCTGGCGGTCGGCTGCGTCCCCGTCCCGTCGGTCGTGCTCGTGGCGATGGGGGGTCTCCTCCTCGTCAGTGTCGTCGCGGCGGTACGGGGACGGATGGCGGCGAACGCGCCGACGGCGGCGCTGATGCGCCCGGAGCCGCCGGCCTTCAGCCTCCGACCGGGTGAGGCGCTACCAGTTGGTCGAGCCGGACAGCCACTGGCGGTAGTACCGGTCCCGGCGCTCGGCCCATTCCTCGGATGTGATCGCGTAGCGGACGTGGTCCTCCCAGCGGCCGTCGATCTCGAGGTAGCGCAGGGCGATCCCCTCCCCGCGCAGCCAGAGCTTCTGGGCGACGCGGCGGCTCGGGCGGTTGCGCGGGATGATCGAGATCTGGAGCCGGTGAAGACCGACCTCCTCGAAGGCGAAGCGGAACAGCAACACGCAGGCCTCCGGCACGTAGCCCCGGCCCGCCTGGGCCTGGTCGATCCAGTAGCCGACGTAGGCGTTCTGGAAAGGCCCCCGCGCGACCGAGGAGATGTTCACCTCGCCGGCGAAGCGCCCCATCGCGAAGATCCCGAAACCGTACCCGGTGCCCAGTTGCCTCTCCCGCTCACGCATCGAGCAGCGAGTGGTGAAGGTTGTCCTGTCCTCGGACGGGTACGGCGCACCAGCCGGCCGCGGCTCCCACGGCAGCAGCCAGTCGCGACAACGCGTGCGCACCTCGTGCCAGGCCTCGTAGTCGTCCTCGCGCAAAGAGCGCAGTCGAACCCGACGGCCCACCAACTCAGAAGAGATCCCCGAAGCAGTCAACTCGGCCATGTCAGCTCCGCGCCATCACGGTTGCTCACACCTCTATCGTCGCAGATCCGCCGGCCTCACGCGTAGACTTGAGCCACCCAACTCAGAAGACCGGTGAGCGCGTGGACTGCGCGATCGGGCCGTTGGTGATCGTTGAGAACCTATGCCTGAGCCCGACGCCCTCCCGACGACCGACGGCGGACTGACGCGTCCGTGGATCGCTCTCGTGGGCGTGCCGGGACACGACCTCGATGCGCTCGAGAGGGCCCTTTGCACCTTTGGTTTGTCCTCGCTCGAGGCCCCGCGCCTTAGAGCGGTCTCGTCGAAGGCGCTGGGCGCGCTCGGGCGAAGCTGGTGGGACCCACCGGTGAGCGCGGCTGGCGCCGGCCCGGACGGACCCCCGCCGACGCTCGACCAAGAGCTGGAAGCCTTCGTGGCACCTGCGCGCAAGGCCTTCCTCCAGGCCGCTGGCAACGCCAGGGACCGGGACCGCCCGGAACCGGCGGCGTTGCTTCTCGCCGACCAGGTCACGGCTTCGCTCCTGCCCCTCCTCCGGCGCGCAGTGGGAACGCCGGCCGGCGTGGTCCTCGTCGTCACCGACCCGCTCGCGGCGGCCAGGGACCTGGTGCACGCCGGTGGCTTCGAGCAATCTCGCGCCTTGGCCGCATGGGAGCGGCACGAGCGTGCGGCGCTGAGCACCCTGAGGGGACTGCCGGTCTTCGTCACCAGCCGCTCGAGCGCCATCGGCGACCCTGCCGGCTGGGCCAGCTCCGTCGGGAGCTTCCTCTTGCTGCGTGGGGCAGGGCCGGTCGAGCGGCCCTCGCCCGCACTGCTGGAGGAGGTGCTCGGGCCGTCGGTCGGCAACGACGGCGCCATCAAGGACGAGGGGCTGCTTCTCGAGAGCCAGAGACAGCTGGCCTCGCTCCTCGCCCAGCTCGTCGGGCCGCACGAGTACTTCGACCCGCCGGCTCCCGAGCCCGAATCTCCCTGGGTCACCACCGTGCTTGATGGGCGCCGGGACCTCGAGCAGCTCTGGGGGGCCTTGGAATGGACGACACGACAGCTCGCCGCGTTCCTCCCCGCCCTCGAGCGTGACGACGGCCGGGAAGCCGCCTCTGAGGACTATCCCCTGAACGCCTCCGAGGACCTGGCGGCCTATCACCGCTGGCTCGGGCAACGAGGCGAACCGTGCACGCTACCGCTCAGCGGTGGCCTCCCGGTGGCCCGGGCGCGCGTGCATGCGAAGGCCCCGCCGACTTTCAGCGTGGTAGTCCCCGTCCTCCGGCCGCCCGCGTGGGCACTCGAGCGCTGCGTTGCCTCCGTGCTCGCCCAGAGCTACCACGACTTCCAGCTCGTGCTGGCCGACGACGCCTCCCGCGACGGCGCGCTGGAAGCCCAGCTCCACTCTTTTGCCCGCCTCGACCCTCGTGTCGAGCTCGTGCTCAGGGACGAGACCGGCGGCATCTCGGCTGCCACGAACTCGGCGATCGAGCACGCGAGGGGCGAGCACGTCGTGTTCTTGGACAACGACGACGAGCTCCATCCCGAAGCCCTCGCGAAGATGGCGGCCGCGATCGCAGCCAACCCGGAGGCCGACGTCCTGTACTCCGACGAGGACAAGCTGAGCCCCTCGGGCGAGCGTTGCGTGCCGAGCCTGAAGCCTGACTGGTCGCCCGACCTGTTGCTCTCCAGCGCCTACTTCTGCCACCTGCTCGTCGTGCGCCGCTCGCTCGTCTCCGAGCTCGGCGGGCTGCGCTCGGAATTCGACGGGAGCCAGGATTACGACCTGATGCTGCGCGCCACCGAAGTCGCCCGCGCCGTGGTCCACGTGCCGGAGATCTTGTACCACTGGCGGGTCTTGGCGGGCTCGACCTCTGCCGACCCGCACGCGAAACCGTGGGCCTTCGAAGCCGAGCGCCGGGCGCTCGAGGATGCTCTCGCCAGGCGGGACATTGCCGCGGCGGTCGAGCCGCACGGGCGATATGTCGGGAATTTCCATATTCGCCGGGCCGTCGCCGGCGAACCGCTCGTGAGCATCATCGTGCCGTTCCGGGACGAGCCGGAGATGACGGCGTCGTGCTACCGGTCCCTTGTGCGCTCGCCCGGCTACGAGCGCCTCGAGCTCTTGCTGGTCGACAACGCCAGCGAGCTCCCCGAGACCCAGGCCCTCTCGGGCGAGCTCGCCAAGGACCCAAGGGTGCGCCTTGTCCACGACCCGCAACCGTTCAACTGGGTCGCGATCAACAACGCCGCTGCCGCCCAGGCGCGGGGCGACGTGCTGCTGTTCTTGAACAACGACATCGAGGCGCGCTCGGACGGGTGGCTGGCGGCGATGCTGGGCCACGCGCAGCGCGAGGAGGTCGGCGCAGTCGGCGCCCTCTTGCGCTACCCGGATCTCACCGTCCAGCACGCGGGCATCGTGATCGGAATGACCTGGGGCGCGGGCCATGTCCAACAAGGCCTGCCTTTCGGCCGCCCGAGCTACATGCTCGTGACCGATCTCACCCGAGACTGCACCGCTGTCACAGGAGCGTGCATGATGACGCGGCGCTCATGTTTCGAGGACCTCGGCGGCTTCGACACTGCTCTTCCCGTCGCCTTCAACGACGTCGACTACTGCCTGCGCCTGCGCAAGAAGGGCCTGCTCGTGGTCTACACGCCGCTTGCTGAGCTGATCCATCATGAGTCCAAGAGCCGTGGGCATGCCGACGACGTCGTCGAGACCCCAGTCTTCAGGAACCGCTGGCGAGACGAGATGCTGCACGGAGACCCTTACCACAACCGCAACCTGACGCGTTTCGACCCCTACTGCCGCTTGTCCACCGAGGAGGAGCGTGACCTATGGAACATCTTCCGCTCGATGCTCGAAGTGTCGTCGACGAGCTGAGGTCCGCCCCCCGTCCGCTCTCGGGGGAGCAACCGAGAGCCTGGATGCCGTCGGCCTCCTTCGACGCTCTGCTCGAGGACGCCGACCGTACGCCGGTCCTTCTCAACGACCACCTTTCCTGGCTCCACGACAACTGCGACCTCACCCAAGCCCTCGCCCCGCCGGAGGGCAGCGGCCTCAAAGCCTGGGCGAAGAGGTTGGTCCACCGTGCTGTGCTGGCCGTGATGCGCCCCTACCTGGTGAAGATCCAGGACTGCATCTCGGTCACCGTGCGCGCCCTCGACAGCGTGGCGCGCCGGGTGGACGACCAGGCGGCGACCCAGCTGCGCTCGATCGGGGCGATTCGCGCCGACCTAGTCGACTTCGCCCAGCACGTCGACGAACGACTCGACGAGTGAGCCGGGTCGTCCTCGTCACGGCTCGGTGGGGAGAGTCGCACGGCGAGTCGGACGTCGTGGTCCGGCTGCTGGCCGGAGCCCTCTCGGTGCGAGCGCAGGTCGAAGTCGTGTCGCTTCGCGTCTCCGGCGCCTCCCCTGCCCGGGGCGCTCCGGTGCGAGCGCGGCGCGACAGTGTGTTCGTCGTTCACGAGGCCGCCGCCAGCCGGGCGGGGCGGACGCAGGCAGGACTCCTCCGGGCCGCGCTAGCGCTGAGCGGAGGCGGCCGGCTCCCCGAGATCTCCGGGCCGCGGCTTGTCGAGCTCTACGGTGGGCAGGCGCCTGGTGTCGTCGAGCTGATCGCCTCGCTTGAGCCCGACTCAGTGCTGCTCGCCGGCCCTGAGACATGGTGGCTCCCCGAGGCCCTCGAGCCGGTTGCCGGCACGCCACGGGTGGTGTCGGTGCCCCTCCTAGGCGACGACCCCGTCTGCGACCTCCCCCAGCTCAGGTCGCTCGTGACCCAGGTCGACGCCGTCGGAGTGCTCTCGCGCGCCGAGGGGCGACGGGTCGGCGGCGGGGCGGAGGCGCCCCGGCGGCCCACAGCGCAGCAACGAGCGGAGGTAATAGAGCTCGACGTGGCCTTTCCCATCAACCGGCCTGCCGCCGAGCAGCTGATGGTCGGGATGTCCCACTTCGATCGCTTCGTCGTGCTCATGACCGGGTTTCCCGACGGCTCGCCGGGGGCGGTTCGCTCGCCCGGACACGACTACGTGCGACGGTCGCTCGGCCCGATCGCCGTCGCCGAGGTGGCTCTCGGGCGCTGGTCCGTCTCGGACCGGCGCCAGTCGCGCCTGGTCCCTGTCAAGGCGTCCCGGCCCAATCTCTGGAAGTTGCTTTCGCATGCCGAGGTCTGCCTCGATCTCCGGCCGCAGGGCATCGTCGCTCGCGAGACGATCGAGTCCCTGCTCCTCGGCACGCCGGTCGTCGTGCCCGAAGGCACGGTGGCCGCCGAGCACGCAGAGCGCTCCAACGGTGGCCTTTGGTACCGGGACTACGGAGAGCTGTTCGACGCCGCAAAGGCGATACTCGATGATGCTTTGCTGCGGGCAAGGCTCTCCGAGTGCGGCCGTGCGTGGGCGGAGAGCGTGCACGGAGACCAGCGCCGTTTCTCGGAACAGGTGGCGCGGCTTGCGCTTGGATGACCGTGCTGGCCCGGCGGCGCTAGCGTCTTGGTCGTGCTCTGCTCACGGAGCGCCGCTCGATGAGGCGCGTGATCGATGCGCTCGACAAAGGCTGGGTTGCCGCCCTGTGTGGCTTGCTGCTCCCTCTTGGCGTCGCAGCGGCCCTCGTTCCCTTCCGCACCGGCTTCGCCCTGCCCGCCTCGGCGCTCGTGCTGGTCTTCGTCGTCGTGGCCGTCGGTTCCTTCGGCAGCCGGTTTGCCGGCGTGCTCGCCGCCTTGTCTTCCGCGGCCTGGTTCGACTTCTTCCTCACCAAGCCCTACGAGACCTTCAACATCACCTACAGGCCCGACCTCCAGACCGAGATCAGCCTGCTGGTGGTGGGACTCGCGATCACAGAGATCGCCGCCCGCAGTCGCGGCTACCGCGAGGAGGCCTCCGAAGAGGCCGACAACATCGCCGTCATCCATGACTTCACCGAGCTGGTGGCCGAAGGCGAGCCGGCGCAGCTCGTCGTCGCCCACGCCGCGGCCGAGCTGACATCGCTGCTCAAGCTGAGAGACTGCCGTTTCGAGACCCAGATGTCGGATCGTCACCCGACACGTATCGAGCACTCGGGGGTGGTCGCTCTCGGCGGGCTGCACTGGGGAGCGCACCGAAGCGGGCTGCCCGGCAGGGAGGTCGAGCTCATTGTCAAGTTCCAGGGCGAGACCTTCGGGCGTTTCGTCATGACCCCGACCCCGGGCACGCCAGTGTCGTCCGACCGTCTGCTCGTCGCGGCCTTCATCGCCGACCAGGTGGCCGCAGCGCTCGCAGTCCAGGCCAGGAGCGCCTAGAACCTAGAGATCCTGCGCCTGAGAAGCCGGCGCCAGGCCGGCGCGGCTGGGGCACGGGGCGGCAGCTGCAGCAGGTGGCAGGCCGGTGGCGCGGCCCGCGGCGCGTCGGTGTTGTGGGTGAGCAGCTCCGCCCGGTCAGAGCTCAGGCGGTGAGCAGCTCGGAGGCGACCCCGTCGAGCAGGTCCGACTCGGATTCGGTGAGCACGTCGTAGCCGAGCACCGTCATCGACTCGGCCAACACGACAGTGCCCCCGATGATCACGTCAGCTCTCCCGACCTCGAGTGCCGGCCATTCCCGGCGACGCGCCAAACTCACGGAGGCGAGCTCGCCGAGCAGGCGCTCGATGGTTTCCAGCCGCAATCGGGCGTGATGGATGCGGCTCCGGTCGTAGTGGTCCAGCCCTTGGTCGAGGCGTACCAGCGCGCTCACGGTGCCCGCCACCCCGATCAGCTCGGCAGCACCACCAAGCTCGGGTTGCGCCTCGATCGCTCCCGTCACGAGCCCGTGCACGTACGCCCTTGCTGCTTCGAGCTCGGATCCGAGCGGCGGGTCGTGCTCGAGAAAGCGTTCGCTGACCCGCACGCAGCCCATCTCGAGCGACACGGCGTGAAGACCGGGAGGCCTGCCCCCTACGAGCTCAGTCGAGCCGCCTCCTATGTCGATCACGAGGTACGGGCCTTCGGTGGGATCGAGCTCGGAGGTCGCGCCCATGTAGCCAAGGCGGGCCTCCTCCCTGCCGTCGAGAACCTCGGGCGCAGTTCCGAGAACCTCGACGACCCGTCGCGAGAACTCGGCTTCGTTCGCTGCGTCGCGGGCCGCCGAAGTCGCCGTCGCCCGGGCCCGAATCACGCCATGGTCGTCGATGACCTTCCGGAACTCCGCCAGGACATCGATGGTCCGCTGGATCGCCTCCTCGGAGAGGCGCCCCGTGCGGTCCACGTCTTGACCGAGGCGGGTAATCCGCATCAGGCGCTCGAGAGGCTGCCCGTCGACGCCGAGGATCAAGAGGCGGGTGGAGTTGGTGCCTAAGTCGATCGCTGCTACCGGTCCGCGGGTGCTCACGATCGCTCACCTTCAGACCTGGAAGGGTCGACTCGGTAGGTCGACGGGTCGAGGCCAAGCTGCTCGCAAGTCCAACGACCCACGGGATCGGGACCGCCCGCGAGGAACCAGGCGAGATGAGCGTGCAGGCACTTCACGCCACGGCGGGTCCCTCCGACACCACCTGTCGGCCTCGGGCCTGCCTGCTCGGCCGGAATCGCCGCATCACGGAGGGCCTGGTACTGAGAATGCGCAGCCTCGAGCTCGGCGGGGTCGGCGGCTGCCTCGGCGGCCTTCACCCCGCCCTCCGACTCGAGACGGCTGACCAGTTCCCGCTCAGCCCGTCCCACGAGCCAGTACCGCGTCGGCATGGGCGTGCCGTCATCGAGCAGCGGGGAATTCAAGATGACGACCGGTCCGCCGTCGCGGTCGCGGACGATGACCTCAAAGGCTCCTTGGGGTGCCCTTCCGAGCAGTCCGGCGACGGCTTCCCAGTCGCCTTGGCTCACCGGCGGCGGCGCCTCAACGAGTAGATGACTATCCGCCCGATGAGAAGGATCCCGGCAACGGTCAGGTAGGGGGAGAGGCGCTTGAGCAATGATTGTCTTTTCGCGACGGGGTAGCCCGGCTCGTAGGGCTCCGAGTCAGTCCCGCCGGACGCTGTGTAGGTCTCGCCGGGCGCTGAGTAGGTACCGCTCGGCGCTGACTCATCCTCCTCCTCGACCTCGACCTCCTCCTGGATCTCGTTCTCGAACTCGGCCTCCTCCTCGAGCTTGACCTTGTCGGTGACAATCTCGTCTTCGAGCTTGGCCCGGTAGACGGCGACATCGGCATCGATCTCGGCCTCCTCGGCCGGCTTGGTGGGCGCGGCCGGTCTGGCGACCCCCGCGGGCGCGGTCGGGTTGACAGGCGCGGCGGCGTCGGCCGGCTTGGTGGGCGCGGCAGGTCTGGCGACCGCCGCGGGCGCGGCCGGGTTGACAGGCGCGGCGGCGTCGGCCGGCTTGGTGGGCGCGGCCGGTCTGGCGAACGCCGCGGGCGCGGCCGGTCTGGCGAACGCCGCGGGCGCGGCCGGCTTGGCGGCTGCCGTGCTCTCGGCCGGCTTGGCAGGCTCGGCCGGCTTGGCGACTGCAGGGGGCGCGGCCGGCTTGGCAGGCTCGGCCGGCCTGGTGGCTGCAGCGGGCGCGGCCGGTTTGCCGGGCTCGGCCGGCTTGGCAGGCTCGGCCGGCCTGGTGGCTGCCGTGGGCTCGACCGGCCTGGCGGGCTCGACCGGCCTGGTGGCTGCGGCGGGCTCGGCCGGCCTGGTGGGCTCGGCCGGCTTGGTGGCTGCCGTGGGCTCGGCCGGCTTGGCGGGCTCCGCCGGTTTGCCAACTGCGGCGGCGGCGGTCGGCTTGACTGCTGTCTCTTCCACAGCGCGCGGAGCGCCGTCCTCGGATTCGTTCTTCAACTCCATCGGCGCAAGTCCTCCTGAGTATCGATGTCGGCCGTAGTGCCTTCGCACGCTACTTCGGTGACGAGCTCGGGGCGACGGTTGGCAAGGGACCGGGCGCCCTCGTCACCGCTGATCGGTAGCAGCGACCAAATCTCGGCGTCGAGCCTTACCGGGTGCCCACGCTGGCCGTGATAGGTCGCGAAGACGATGGGGCCACCACGCGCAGCCGCGACGGTACGCCACGCCTCAGCCGTGAGCCCGGGAAGGTCGCCCAAACCTACGACCGCTGACAGGTGGCCTTGCCGAGCACACCAGTCGAGCCCGACCCGCAACGACGTGGCCTGGCCAAGAAGCCAGTCATCGTTGCGCAGCAGCGTCGCGCCGTCGGGTACGACCGAGCTCATGTCGGCAGCACCGCAGACGACAACGAGCTCGTCGAGCTCAGCCTCGACCGCCGGCGCGATCGCCCATTCGATGAGCGGCTTGCCGCGGGCCTTGGCCAGCAGCTTCGCTCCCGGGCTGGCGCCAGGATCGTCCCGGTTGAAACGCGTTCCAGCCCCTGCAGCAAGGATCACGGCAGCAACGGACACCAATCGGAGCGTAACGGCCGAGGCGTGGGACGCCTGCGGTTCTGCCGCACGGCGCCACAGCCGGGCCGGGGTCGGGCAGCCGAGATGAGCGGGCGTTCAGCTCCGGTGGATGGGACCTGTTTCGCGGCGGAGAGAGGAGACGATGCCCTGCGCCCGCCCGGCGCGGGTCGCGATGATCTCGGCGCAGATCGCCACGGCCGTCTCTTCTGGAGAGCGGGCGCCGATGTCGAGGCCGATCGGGCTCATGAGGCGCTCTTCCAGCTCTGCCGCGTCGGCGCCCGCCTCCAAAAGGCGCGCCCATCTTCTCTCGTGCGTCCGCCGCGAGCCCATGGCCCCGAGATAACCGACCCGGGTTCTCAGGGCGCCGATGATCGCCGGGACGTCGAACTTGGTGTCGTGTGTGAGCACGCAAACGGCATCCCGCGGCCCGAGCGCGGGGCCGACCTGTTCCAGGTACCGGTCCGGCCACTCCACGACGATCTCGTCGGCGAGCGGGAAACGGGTCTTGGTCGCGAACACCGGGCGGGCGTCGCAGACCGTGACTGCGAAGCCGAGCACCTTGCCCACCTCGACGAGGGCCCTGGTGAAGTCGACGGCACCGAACACGATGAGGCGAGCGGGGGGGGCGAACACCTCGAAGAAGACGGCGACCTCGTTGCGGCGGGCTTCTCCGTGCGGGCCGTAGTGGCGGGTGACTGTCACGCCACGCTCGAGCGCGGCAAGAGCGTCGCGTTTTGCGATTCTGTCCAGCTCCGGCTCGCCGAGGCTACCGAGGCTCCGGCCGTCAGGCCAGACCACGACCTTGGCGGCGAGGGCGGTGCGGTCTTCGGCATCGCCCTCTGCAGCTGTCACGGTCGCGAGCACGACAGGCTCGTCGGCGAGAAGTGACGCACGGAGCTCGCGGTACAGCCCGCCGCTCACGGGCTGGACTCCCTCGTCACCAGTCGAGTGGTTCCACGAGGAGATGCACGGTGCCGCCGCAAGTCAGGCCGACGGCAAAAGCCTCGTCGTCGGAGTATCCGAACGTACACACCTTCGCCTTGCCGCTCTCGAGCACGGCCAGCGCCTCGGCGACCACGGCGCCCTCGACACAGCCGCCCGAGACCGAGCCCGCGACCTCCCCATCCTCGTTGACGGCCATCGTGGCGCCCGGGTCCCGCGGCCCGGAGCCCTCGATGCCGATCACCCGCGCGATCGCGACGCGTCGGCCCGCGGCCTGCCAACGGTCGACGTCGGCGATCACCTCTTTCATCCTTCCATCACCTCCACCACGTGGCGTCCGAGGCTACCGCCACCGTGCGCCAGGACAACGGGCGAGCCGCGGCACGCTCGCGACGCGAACAGCGGGTGGTGGCGGTGGGCTCGTCTCGCGACGCCAGGGGCGGGTGGTAGAGGTGGGCTGGTCTCGGGATCAAGTGGCGTTCAGGCAGGTGATCAGAAGAGCGAGTGCCAGAACTCCAAGCTGTCGAGCACGCGGTGCCAAAAGCCCGGCTCGTGCACGGTCGGCGGTGCCGCTGGCACGTTCGGGTCGAGGATGGCATCGCTCGGCAAGAGATCAGAGGGCGGGACCGCGTTGTACGCGAGCGGGTTGGGCGTGGAGGAAGGCACCTTAGTGGAACCCGGGAGCACGACGACGGAACGTTCCCCTGGCTCAGTCAGACCGTACTCGGAGTGGGCGATCTGGCCAACCACCGCCGGGTCGTGCAACGCCTTCACCTGGGCCGACAACTGTTGGTTCTCCGCCTGCAAGGTCGCTAGCTGAGCGCTGTCGGCCCTGACAGTCGCGCGCTCCCGCAAGAGCGCGCCGACAGGAAGATTCGCCACGAGTACGACCACGGCGATCAAGAGGGCCACGAAGAAGAACAGCCGGGCGCGCTGGATCATGAGGGGCCGCCTCCGACGGGACGGTGGAGAGCCCCGCCGCCTCCGACAGGATGGTGGAGAGCCCCGCCGCCTCCGACCGAGCGGCCAAGAGCGGCCTCACCGCGGTACTCGGCCGACCCGCCGAGCTGCTCTTCGATGCGCAAGAGCTGGTTGTACTTCGCCACGCGCTCAGAGCGCGCGGGCGCGCCCGTCTTGATCTGACCACAGTTCGTCGCGACGGCAAGATCAGCGACGAAGGTGTCCTCGGTCTCGCCCGATCGATGCGAGACCACGGACCGGTACGAGGCTCGAGTCGCCGTCGCCACGGTTGCCAACGTCTCGGTCAGGGTCCCCACCTGGTTGAGCTTCACCAGAATGGCATTGGCGACACCGGCCGCGATCCCTCGCTCCAGCCTTTCGGTACTGGTCACAAAGACGTCGTCGCCGACGATCTGGACTCGATCGCCGATCGATGACGTGTGTGCCACCCACCCTTCCCAGTCTTGTTCGGCCATGCCGTCTTCGATCGAGACGATCGGGTACCGACTGACGAGATCGGCCCAGTACTCGACGAGCTCGCTGGAGGAAAGCGTCCGGCCCTCGCCCTCGAGCACGTAGGCGCCGTCGCGCCACAGCTCGCTCGACGCCGGGTCGAGCGCGAGGGCGACCTCCTCGCCCGGCACACGCCCAGCGGCCTCCACCGCGTCGACCAGGATCCTGAGCGCGTCCTCATTGGTCCTCAGGTCCGGAGCGAAGCCGCCCTCGTCCCCGACGGCTCCGGACAGGTTGCGGCCGCGCAGTACCCGGTGCAGCGCGTGGTAGGTCTCGGCCCCCCACTCGAGCGCCTCGGCGAATGAGGCCGCGCCTAGCGGCACGATCATGAACTCCTGGAAGTCGACGTTGTTGTCCGAGTGCACGCCCCCGTTCAGCACGTTCATCATCGGTACAGGCAGCACATGGGCGTCGACTCCCCCGAGGTAACGGTAAAGAGGCGCCCTCGCGTCCGAGGCGGCGGCGCGGGCAACCGCGAGAGACGTGCCCACAATGGCATTGGCCCCGAGACGGGACTTGTCCGATGTGCCGTCGAGGTCGATCAACGCCAAGTCGACCGCCCGCTGGTCATAGGCCTCAAGGCCCAGCAGCGCGTCGGCGATCTCACCGCTGACGTTCGCCACGGCCCTGCGCACTCCCTTGCCGGCGTAACGCCCGCCGCCATCTCGCAGTTCGACTGCCTCGAAACGGCCCGTCGACGCGCCGGAAGGAACGATCGCGCTCGCGGTGGCGCCGGAGTCGAGACGGCACGTGACCTCGAGGGTGGGATTGCCGCGGGAGTCGAGGACCTCCCGGGCGGAAAAGTGCTCTATCGCACTCACTGGCTTGTTTCTCCTGTGAAAGGTGTGATCCAAGTTAGCAAAGTGACTCGGTGCGACAGCGGCAACCTTGCAGGCGTGTTACCCGCCGTAGCCGGGGCTACGCGTTGCGCCGCCTAGGGGTTATCCGCCCCCGGCCCCGTCGCCCGCCATAGCTCGAGACGCCGGGCGGGATCCAATGTCCCGAGCGCACCCCCGGCGGCCGTGTCCATGACAGTCGGGGCCCCTTCGCCCCCGGCCGCTTCGCCCCCGACCGCCTCAGCGACACCCCCGGCCCCGGCCGCTTCGGCGGCGGCCGCGCTCTCGACGGCGGCCACCCTCGCTGAGAGGCGGTCCAGTGCTTGGCGCAGGAGCGACTCCGGGTCCGCGCCTCGGTGGGCGACGAGCCTCGCCTCTTCTAGCAGCAGAGCCCCGAGCGCGGTGGCGGTGTCCTCGTCAACAGGGCCGTCGGACTCTGTGAGCCGCAAGAGGCCGGCCAGGGCGCTGACAAAGGACCCGGCGTCCAGTCCCGTCTCGGCCCAGCCCAGATCGAAGCTCGCCAGCTTGCGCTCGGCCTTGGCGGCCTTCGCAAGCGCCGGCATCGCGGCGGGGATGCCCTCGAACAGGTGCGTGCGCTGCTTCTCGGCATGTTTGTTGCGCTCCCAGTTCGCCAGCACGGCGCCGGGCGAGGTCGCGACCACCTCGCCAAAGACGTGCGGGTGACGCGCCACGAGCTTGTCATGGACGCCACGGGCAACATCGGCCAGGTCGAAGAGGCCTTCCTCCTCGGCAAGCGTTGCGTGAAACAGCACCTGGCACAGCAGGTCCCCGAGCTCCTCTGAGACATGAGCCGCCACCTCGGGCGCGGCTCCGGCCGGATCGTCGCCCAAAGCCTCGATGGCCTCCATCGCCTCATAGGTCTCCTCGAGCAGGTGCTGGACGAGCGAGTCATGAGTTTGCACACGGTCCCACGGACAGCGCTCGCGCAGCACCCGCACGAGCTCCGCGAGGCGCGTCAGCTCCCGCGCGATCGGCACGGCGGCACGGGGCGCGAACAGCGACGTCAGGTGGTCGGCCTCGAGCGTCCTGTCGATCTCGGACCACGGGACCTCGACGACGACCTCGTCGGCCAGCCCTAGGTGATGGAGCAGGACGGCTGGACCGGGATCGGCGTCGAAACAGAGCTTGACGTCAGAGAGCACGCTTTTCGACCAGCACTGCCCCACCAGCAACGGCCCGGCGTCGCCAGCCGCCTGGACGGCAAAGTTTCCCGCGTCCACGAGCCGGACGCCGCTCTCCACCGGGTCGATGCCGAGCCGGATCCACGCCAGATCGCAGAACGACAAGCCCGGCACGATCTCGAGCTCGATTGAGGAATCGGCTCTCAAGAGCTCGACGGTGCGCTCGGCGACGACGGGCGACCCCGGGACGGCGTAGGCGGCCCGCCCGTGCGCCTCCGCCCCGGCTCGCACGATGCCGACGATCGACCGGTACACCTCCTCGAAGGTCGCGCCGGTCTCATAGCAGCGATCGAGCTCGACCACCTTCGGGCTCCCGAGCCACGCCGCCGCGGCGGGGTGCCAGGCCGTGCGCAGGAAGACGACGGGGGCGTTCGCGAGCGCCTCGATCGCGGCCGGCGTGGTGTGCTCCGGCCCTGCAGGACCGAGACCGACGGCCACGACGATCGGCCGTCGTGCGCCCTCGGCGCTCACAAGGGGTGCTGCTCGAGGCCGTGGCGACGCAGGAGAACCTGGTCGCTAGCCGGACGCACTTGACTCGGAGTCGGCTCCCGGGTTGGGCACCATCGCGGCCGGCGGCCCGGTGTTGGCATCGACGCGGGCGGGGTTCGCCTTGGTGTCCCAGGTGCCGAATTGTGGGTCGACCTGGACTCTGGCCGATCGGATGAGCGCGGGGAAGATCTTGTTGAGCGCGGGTTGGGCGGTGGCGACCAAGCTCGATACGAGCTGTGAGTAGGGCTCCGACCGCCGGGAGGTCACGAGGAGCAACAAGACGTCCGAGCTGAAGGCGACAGGGCTGGAGACACGTCCGATGGCGAGGCCCGCGATGACGGTGTCGAGGGGGGCGGTGAACTCCGAATCAGGGATGCACCCGATCGACCCTCCGTTGGGGGCCGAGGTGGTGTCGAGCGAGTCCGCCTTGGCCAAGGCGGCAAAGCTGGCGCCCTTGAGCAGCTGGCTGCGCAAGGACAATGCCGTTGCCTCGCTGGCTACCTCGATGACTGAGACGCACGCCAGGGACATCTCGTTCTTGTGGGCGGCCACGAAGGTGCCGAGCGCGGCCGGCCTGAGTGAGACACCTGCGAGGTGGGCGGCCAGCGCATCCTCGTCGACCTGGAACCGGATCAGCTGAGCACGGTAGGACGGGACGAACGCCGCCATGAGGGAGGCTCCCGAGCCCGGGCATGTGCTCGGGGGGGCGGTGGCCGCCTCCAGCTGCGCCAGGGCCACGGAGGAGAGGCTCGCCGGCTCGGGAAGCCCGAGCCGGGCGACGTGTTGGCGGACCACTTCGTCCTGGATGAGGATCGAGAGCACCTCCGCGCTGAAACTGGCGTTGTAAGTGCCCTGGCCGGCTCCTGTGATGTGCGTGGTGCCACTTGACTCGATGGCGCACGTGTAGCTGGCGTTGGACGAGATCGCTGACAGCGCGGCACGCAGCTGGGCTTGGGAGATCTCCGAGCCGTTCACGACCGCCGCATAGGGAGACAAGTCGGCGTTGCACCCGGACAGCCCGACCGCCAGGACACAGATCGCGGCCAGGCTTGCCAGCGCGACGGGTATTCGCTTCACGGTTCTCAGATCGTAGGGGCGTGACGAGGGCCAAAGCCAGCCGCCACCGCTTCGGCAGCAGCGACCGCGGCGGCGTCGGGAGATGGCGCGGCACCGCCGGCGAGCTCGGGAGGGACGAGCCCACGAAGTAGCACGGCGATCCGGTCCGCGAGATCGAGCCCTGCAGGAAGCGGCACGATGATCTGGTCGACCTCTTCCTTCACTATTGCCCGGGGGTACAGGCGGCCAAGACGCACCCTGGCCGATGCCCGTAGGCGGAGCGGCGAAATTCGGGCCACGGCCTCGCCCGTCCGCCCGGGACCGCCCGCACCTGGCCGGGAGACCGAGGCGGTCACCTCGGTGACGCCGGTGCGGACGCACTCGGCCCGGAGCCGCCCGACCGCGACAAGCGCCTCTGCCTCCTCGGGCAACGGGCCGTAGCGGTCGAGCCATTCGGTGCGCAGGTCCTCGACCGCGCCGGGGTCACGAACTTCGGCCAGCCTGCGGTAAGCCTCGAGGCGGAGGTCCTCGCGCTCGACGTAGTCCGCCGGCAAGAAGGCGTCGACGGGCAGGTCGACGGTGATGTCCACGGGGACCCGGATCGGCTCGCCTTTCAGCTCCGAGACGGCCTCGGCCACGAGCCGGACATAAAGGTCGTAGCCGACAGCGGCGATGTGACCCGACTGGTCCCTGCCGAGAAGGTTCCCGGCGCCGCGGATCTCGAGGTCGCGCATGGCGATCTTGAACCCCGATCCGAGCTCTGTGTGCTCGCCGATGGTCCGGAGCCGCTCGTAGGCCTGCTCGCTCAGCACGCGGTCGGGAGGAAACAGCAGGTATGCGTACGCCCGCCTGCCTGCCCGCCCGACCCTGCCGCGAAGCTGGTGGAGCTGGCCGAGGCCGAGACGGTCGGCCCGGTCCACGACAAGGGTGTTGACAGAGGGCATGTCGATGCCAGACTCGATGATCGTCGTGCAGACAAGCACGTCGTAGCCGCCGGCCCAGAAATCGAGCACGACCTGTTCGAGGGTCCCCTCATCCATCTGGCCGTGGGCAACGGCGATCCGGGCGTCGGGGACGAGGGCGCGAAGCTCGGCAGCGACGCGCTCGATGTCGTGGACGCGGTTGTGGACGTAGAAGGTCTGGCCCTCGCGCAACAGCTCGCGCCGTAGAGCCTCGGCCACGGCGTGCTCGTCCTGCTCGCCCACATAGGTGAGGATCGGCTGGCGCTCCGACGGCGGTGTGGTGATGAGCGAGAGGTCGCGGATCCCCGTGAGGCTCATCTCGAGCGTGCGGGGGATCGGGCTGGCGGTCAAGGTGAGCACGTCGACGCCGATGGTCAGCTGCTTGATGGCCTCCTTGTGCGAGACCCCGAAGCGCTGCTCCTCGTCCACGACAAGGAGGCCCAGTTTCTTGAACTCGACGTCGGGCGTGAGGAGGCGGTGGGTCCCGATGACCACGTCGACCGACCCGTCGGCCAGTCCGTCGACGACCTTTCGTGCCTCGCCGGCGGTGAGGAAGCGGGACAGCACCTCGACGCGAACCGGGTAAGGCGCCAACCGGTCGGAAAAGGTCTGGAAGTGCTGCTGGGCGAGCAGCGTCGTCGGGACGAGGATGGCAGCCTGGCAGCCGTCCTGCACCGCCTTGAACACGGCACGCACGGCTACCTCGGTCTTGCCGAAACCGACGTCGCCGCAGACGAGCCGGTCCATCGGCACGGGCCGCTCCATGTCGGCCTTCACGTCCTCGATGGCCTTGAGCTGGTCCGGCGTCTCCGGATAGGGGAAGGCCTGCTCGAGCTCCGCCTGCCAGGGCGTGTCGGGGGCGAAGGCGTGACCGGGCGTGATCTGGCGGCGCCGGTAGAGCTCGACCAGCTCCTTGGCCACCTCGCGCACCGCCGCGCGAACCCGCGCCTTTTGCCGGGACCACTCCGCCCCTCCCATCCGGTTGAGCGCCGGCGACTCGCCCCCGGTGTAGGGCGTGAGGGCGTCGATCTGCTCGGAGGGGAGGTAGAGCCTGTCCCCGCCGCGGTACTCGAGTTGCAGGTAGTCACGCTCCGCGCCGCCCATCGAGCGGGTGACCATGCCGGCGAAGCGGGCGACGCCGTGCACGTTGTGAACCACGTAGTCGCCCGGCGCCAGGTCGTCGAAGAAGCCCTCCGTCGCCCGCGGTCGCGCCCGCGCCTGACGGTGCGGCCGCCGCCTGCCTGTGACGTCCGGCTCGGCGACGATGGCGAGCTTCGAGCTCGAGATGAGGCCGCCCCGGTCCAATGGCGCGACGACGATGTGCACGCCCGGACGGCGTATCTCGAGCTCCGCGACCTCCGACGGCTTGTCGACGAGCAGGCCGCAGGCGAGCCCCTCGCCGTCGAGCACTTGCGCCATCCGCTCGGCACTGCCACGACCGTCCGCGCAGATCACGATCCGGTGACCCGAGCCCGCGAGCTCGGCGAATCGGCGGGCGAGGACGGCGGGGTCGCCCAGGACCGGTGGCCAGCCAGAGGCTTGCAAGGCGACCGTGCGCGGGCTCTCCGCGGCCGGCAGCAGCGATGCCACCTTGGCGGCGCAGTGCTGCAAGAGGCGGTCGAAGCCGAGGTGCAGCCTGGGCACGGCGGCCGCGGCGGCGACCTCCCTGAGCCCCCAAGTCGTCGCCAGACTCTCGCCCAGGGCCACCTCTTCGTCCAGGATCTCGGCCGCCCGGTCCCGCAGGCGCCGGGGCTCGACCAGCGCTACCCGGGAACGCTCGTCCAACAGGTCTGTGAAGAGACGCTCCTTGGCGCTGAGCCAGGGCAGCCACGACTCCATGCCGTCGAACAGCTCACCGTCCGCGATCCTGGCGAAATGCTCCCGGGCGAACGGCGCCTCCCGGGAAAGGATCCGGGCGCGCTCACGCACGTCGTCTGTGAGCACAAGCTCGCGACAGCCGAAGAGCTCGACCTGCTCGAGGTCGGCGACAGAGCGCTGGCTCGCGACCTCGAAGGCCGTCAGCCGATCGACTTCGTCGCCGAACAGGTCAATGCGGATCGGTTGGCTCGCCGTGGAGCCGAAGACGTCGACGATCCCGCCCCGGACCGCGAGCTCACCGCGGGCCTCTACCTGGTACTCGCGGCGGTAGCCGGCATGCACGAGGCGCGCCACGAGATCCTCGGGGTCCAGCTCGGCGCCCCGACGGACGACCACCGGCTCGATGTCTTCGACCCTCGAGCCGAGCCTTTGCAACAGCGCCCGGATCGGGGCGACGACGACGCGAGGCGCCGGTGCCGAACCCGGGCTGGGGGCGGACCCCCCAGCCGCTCCGTGGCGCAGGCGCCACATCGTGCGGAGCCTGCGGCCCATCGTCTCGGTCGCGGGCGATACGCGCTCGAAGGGCAGCGTCTCCCACGCCGGCAGCAGCTCCACCGCTTCGGGACCGAGGAATGGCCCTAGGTCGTGCGCGAGCTGCTCGGCCTCACGAGCCGTCGCGGTCGCGACGAGCACCGTCGGCGACGAGCTCAGCTCGGCGAGGGCGGCAAGCACGACAGAGCGCGCAGAGTCGGGAACCGCGACGACGGCGTCCTCGACGCCCAAAAGCTCGGCGATGACGGGTTCGCCTGCGAGCAGGCCCGGGAGGGCCGCCAGGGGGCGCGGGCTCATCTCGAGTTGGCTCACCGCCGGGTGTTGAACCTGTTCATGGTCACCTCCAGCCCGTCGGTGAGCAGGCACTCGACGGCATCGGCGGCGTCCCCGATGGCGCCCGAGATCAGCTCCCGATCTGCGCGCGAGGCGCGTCTCAGCACGTGGCTCGCCCCGGCGGCCGGGCTCGGAGGCTTGCCGACGCCGATGCGGACGCGGACGAAGTCGAGATGGTGCAGATGGGACTCGATCGAGCGGAGCCCGTTGTGACCAGCCGTGCCTCCGCCGAGCTTCACACGAACCATACCCGGCTCGAGGTCCAGCTCGTCGTGGACGATCACGAGCGAGTCGGGCGAGAAGACGAGAGGACCGCGACCCCGCCCTCCCTCGCCCGAGCCCCTAGCCTCCTCGGCCGCGAGGTAGCGCCGCACGAGGGCCCTGACGGCGAGGCCGGAGTCGTTCACATAGGTCTGGGGCACCGCCAGGACCAGGGTCCGCCCATCGGTGCGCACGACGGCCGTCTCGGCGCTGACGCCCTTCTCCGGCCGCAAGCGTTGCGAGTGACGTCGTGCAACAAGACGCACGGCGTCGGCACCGGCGTTGTGGCGCGTGCCCTCGTACTCGACACCCGGGTTGCCAAGCCCGACAGCGACAAGGTCGGCGGTGGGCACGTCCTGTCGGTCCCCGCCGGGGCGGGAACGAGCGGCGCGGATATGCCGGAACAGCTTGCCCGCTCTCAGCCCTCGTCGGAAGCGCCCGGCTGTTCGCCTCCGACGGCTGCCTCGGCACCCTCGGCCTCGGGCTCGACCTCGGGCTCGAGCGCCCGCGGCATGTGCGCGATCACGACCGGGGCCTCGGGGTCGACGTCGGTCGCCACTCCCTCGGGAAGCTTCAGGTCCGAGACACGCAAGGAGTCGCCCACCTCGAGCGAGGAGATGTCAACCTCGATGACAGCAGGGACGTCGCCAGGCTTCGCCTTGATCTGCAGGCTGAGCATCTCTTGGTCGACGGTGCCCTCGACACGGTGCACCGCCTCGGACTCACCGACGAGGGCGATGCGGACCTCGGCCGTGACGATCTCGTCGCGGCGCACGACTTGGAAGTCGACGTGGGTGACTGTCTGGCGTACCGGGTGGCGCTGGAGCTCCTTCGCGATGGCGAGGTGCGTCGTGTCCCCTATCTTCAAGCTGAGCAGGGCGTTCAGCCCGGCTTCGGTCGTCAGCGCGGCCCGCAGGTCGCGGGCCCCGATGGCCACTGGAATCGGTGCCATGCCGTGCCCGTACACGACGCCGGGGATCTTCCCCCCGGTGCGGAGACGTCCGCTCGGACGCGTGCCCAGTGGGCGACCCGACTCGACGTTGAGTGTGATCTCGGCCATGTGACGCTCCTGCGAAGAAGAAGGCGGGCTGGTGCAGCAGCGGGACGCGGCCATGCCTAGGTGCGTTTGCGCTGCAGAACATCGAGTGTAGGCGATCGTGCGAGCCCGCTCGGCCGGAGCTTGGAGAGCGACCGGGCCGCGACGCTCCCGGGTGCTCGAATAGTGCTCAGAGAAGGTTCTGGCCGCCGAAGATCTCCGAGACGGAGGTGTCCTCGAACACAGCGTCGATGGCGTCGGCGATGATCTTCGCGACCGAGATCACCTCGATCTTGGGGATCCGCCGGTAGACAGGCAACGGGAGCGTGTTCGTGACGATCACGCGGCTGATCGGGCTGGAGCTCAGCCGATCGAGGGCCGGGTCGGAGAGCAGGGCATGTGTCGCCATCGCCCAGACGTCGGTCGCGCCCGCCTGGACGAGCTGGTAGGCGGCGCCGCTGACCGTGCCGGCGGTGTCGATCAGGTCGTCGACGATCACGCACGGCCGCCCTTCAACGTTTCCGACCACGTCCATCGCCACGGCCTCGTTGTAGGTCCCGCGAGGGCGCCTCTTGTGCACGAGGGCGAGATCCGTCTCGAGCAGCTGGCTGTAGCGCTCGGCGACCTTGACCCGGCCCGCGTCCGGAGCGATGACGACGAGGTCCTTGGGGCCATGCGCACGCAGGTAGTCCAGCAACACCGGAGCAGCGGTCAGATGGTCGACCGGCACGTCGAAGAAGCCCTGGATCTGGCCCGAGTGGAGATCGACGCTCACGACACGGTCGACACCGGCCGCCGACAGCAGGTCGGCGACGAGCTTGGCCGTGATCGGCTCGCGCCCGGTCGCCTTGCGGTCCTGGCGCGAGTACCCGTAGTAGGGGCAGACGGCAGTGATCCGATGCGCCGAAGCACGTTTCGCGGCGTCGACCATTATCAGCTGTTCCACGATGGAGTCGTTCACCGGGCCGGCGTGCGTCTGGACGATGAACATGTCGGCGCCGCGCATCGAGGAGTCGAACCGGCAATGGATCTCGCCGTCGGCGAACCTGTGGAGGTTGGTCTCGCTCAAGGTGACACCGAGGCACGAGGCGATCTCCGCCGCCAGCTCAGGGTGGGAACGGCCTGTGACAAGCTCGAGCCGCCGTTTCGGCGTCATCTCCATCGACTGGCCTCCTTTGCGCGCCAAAGGCACGCGACGCTAATCCACGAAGCCCGCGCCGGAGCCTACGGCCGAAGAGGTGTCCCGCGCTCAGCTCGTTTGACCTGTCCCCGGTCCGAAGAACGGCCCGCGCCGCTCCCCGCGCGCCAACCGCGTCCCCTTCTCGAGGACGACATAGGGTCCGACGGAGCATTGCTCGCCTATCACAGCATGCGAACCGACCGTGTGGCTGAGTACCGCGCCGGGTCCGATCTCGCAGTCGACGAGATGTACCGATGGCCCGAGCACGGCCCCGGTGCCCACCGTCGTCCGTCCCTCGAGGATGACACCGGGGAGCAGGGTGACGTCGGCCTCGAGGCGCACGGAGGCATCCAGATAAGTAGCCCCCGGGTCCCACATCGTGACGCCGCGGCGCATCCAGCGCCTGTTGATGCGCGCCCTCAAGTGCGCCTCGGCACCGGCGAGCTGAGCCCTGTCGTTCACCTCGACCGCTTCGACCGGGTCCGGTGCTGTGACGGTGGCGACCGCGTAACCGGCGTCGTGGAGGACGGCGATCGTGTCGGTCAAGTAGTACTCGCCAAGCGAGTTGTCCGGCCAAAGCCGGCGAAGGGCCGGGGCCAGAACGCCTTGCCTGAAGCAGTAGACGGTCGTCGCGACCTCTTCGATCTGGCGCTCCTGTTCGGTCGCTTCAGGCTCGTCGACGATGCGGGCCACCCTTCCGTCCTTGTCGCGGACGACTCTCGAGTAGCCGCTCGGCTGGTCCAGCCTGGTGGTGAGAAGCGTCGCGGCGCCACCATTGGCCCGATGGCCCTCGACGAGCGTCGTGAGTGTCGCCCGCCGTAGCAGGGGGGTATCGCCCGGGAGCACGATGATGTCGCCCTCGTCGAAGTCGGCGAGGCCGTAGGAGCCGAAAAGTCCCGTCAACGCGACGGCGACGGCGTCGCCTGTGCCGCGCGGCGCGGGCTGCTCGACGAACTCGATCGCGAGCAGCCGGGAAGCCTCGGTCTGGATCGTCTTGGTGACCTCGGTGGCGCCGCGACCGACGACGACCACGACCCGGTCCACGCTCAGCTCGGCAAGCGCGTCGAGGACATAGAGCACCATCGGGCGCCCGCAGAGGCGGTGCAGCGGTTTGGGCGTCTGGGACTGCATGCGGGTGCCTTCTCCCGCGGCGAGGACGATGGCCGACAACGGGCGACGATCCATGCCCTATTGTCCACCCCTTGGCGGACGTCGCCAGGTTTTTTCCAGTTCCGAGGAGCAACGGTCGTGCATTCGCCTCTCACAAAGCCGGGGATGCTCACAAGCTACGTGGACGAGCTCTGGGAGAACGAGATCATAGGTGTCCTCTCGGACTACGTCACCATCAGATGCCTTTCGCCGGAATTCGACCCGGCCTGGGCGCGCGACGGTGAGATCGGGCGCGCCGCGAGGCTTCTCTCGCAGTGGGCGGCCTCCCGGCCCATCCCGGGCAGTGTCGTCGAGATCGTCGCGCGCGAAGGCCTGACCCCCGTGATCATCGCTGACGTGCCGGCCACGCCTGGTGCCGAGACGGAGCTGGTCACCTTGTTGTATGGCCACTTCGACAAGCAGCCCCCGCTCGGGAGCTGGAGGGAGGGGCTCGACCCGTTCGTGGCGGTGCGAGAGGGCGATCGTCTCTATGGCAGGGGAACCGCCGACGACGGGTACTCGATCTTCGCGGCCGTCGGCGCACTCGAGGCCCTCGCGGCGACGGGCACGCCGCACGGTCGCTGCGTCGTGCTCATCGAGTCGAGTGAGGAGAGCGGGAGCCCGCATCTCGGCTTGTACCTCGACGAGGTCGCGGACCGCATAGGAGAGCCGGGCCCCGGGCTCGTCGTCTGCCTGGACTCGGGATGCGCCACCTATGACCGGCTCTGGAGCACCAACACTCTCCGCGGCTCGCTCATCGTCACCCTTCGCGTCGAGGTGCTCTCCGAAGGGATCCACAGCGGGAGCGCCGGTGGCGTCGTGCCCTCGTCGTTCCGCCTCATGCGCCAGCTGCTCTCTCGCATCGAAGACGAGGCGACGGGCGAGATCCTCGTCCCCGAGCTCCACGCCGAGCCGCCTGGCCGGTACCTGGCCGCGAACGAGGCGATCATCAGCGAGCTCGGCCCAGCTGCCACGGGCGACTTCCCGACCGTCCCGTCGCTCGAGTTGTCGGGCCTGAACGCAAGCGACCGGCTCCTTCGGCGAACCTGGATGCCCGCGCTGGAGGTGACCGGGATCGACGGCGTGCCTTCGGTGAAAGACGGTGGCAACGTGCTGCGCTCCTTTACGACCGCGAAGCTCTCGCTCCGCCTGCCTCCGCCTGTCGACCCGGACCGGGCCGGCAAAGCCCTGCTCCGCGCCCTGTCGGCGGACCCGCCGCAAGGGGCGAAGGTGAGTGCGGTCGTGGTGTCGGCAGCGCCCGGTTTTTGCGCTCCCCCACAGGCGGAGTGGCTGGCACGGGCCACCGGCGAGGCGTCAGAGTCCTTCTTCGGGCGGCAGGCGGGAGCGATGAGTGAGGGCGGGACGATCCCGTTTCTGGCCGAGCTCGTCTCGCGGTTCCCCGACGCCCAGTTCCTCGTCACCGGCGTGTTGGGGCCTTCGAGCAACGCCCACGGGCCGAACGAGATGCTGGACCTCGCCACAGCCCGGCGCCTCACAGCCGCCGTCGCCTACGTGCTGGCGTCGGCGCCCTGAGCCCGAGCGGCGAATGCCGCCGCGGCATCCTGGCCCGGCTCGGGGGTGAGCACCGGCTTGCACTGCGAGCCCGCGGCACGCTCAGCGCTCGCCGCGAGCGAGCGGTGGAGAACTGCGGACACCGGCTGGATGGCGATCTGCTCGCCGTCGACGCTTGCCGTACCGTCGACGATCAGGCTGTAGCCGCCGTTCTCGATCGCCGGCCACAACAAAGTGATCTCCGGGCGCGCCGCCGCGTTCGAGCGTGAGCGGGTCCCGCCGGACAACCTGAGCTCGTCCTGCTCCCAGCCGACGCGCACCGAGACCGCGTGGGGACGGCCGTCGTCCGACACCGTCAACAAGTAGGGAGTGTCCCCGTACTTGGCAGCCTCGGAACGCAGCTGCGCGAGCCCGACCGGAACGGTCACGCCCGCCATCGTAGGCGCCGAGGGCGAACACGCTCAGGCGCCAAGCGCCATCGGCTCTTGCGCCCGGCGGCACCGGGTGCCTCAGGTGGCGGCAACGACTCGATTCCGGCCCTGGCGCTTGGCTTCGTACATAGCCGCATCAGCAGCGGAAACAAGTGACCCCGCAGCCATGAGCTTTTCGGACAGCTGGGCCACGCCGATCGAGACACGTACCGGCAGCGTGCCGGTCCACGAGCCGAAGTCGATTGTCGCCACTCGCCTGCGGAGCACCTCGGCCACCCGCGTGGCGGCGTCGAGGTCGGTGTCGGGAAGAAGGGCAACGAACTCCTCGCCTCCGTAACGCGCCAGCAGATCGCCTCGGCGGAGTCGGTCACGCAGGGCTCGCCCGACGCGCTGGAGCACGGCGTCGCCGACGGCGTGACCGAGGGAGTCGTTGATGTCCTTGAAATGGTCTATGTCGATGAAAAGCACCGCACAGAGTGCGGCCTCGCGGCGCGCGCGGCCGATCGCACGAATGACCGCGGCGTCGAGAGCGCGCCGGTTCGCGAGCCCGGTCAACGGGTCGGTGAGCGCCTCGGCCCGCACTTGCTCATAGCGACGGGCGTGGGCAACCGCCACGGCGCACTGGTCGGCGAAGAACTCGATGGCCTGAACGTGGGCGCGATCCGGCAGCAGGCCGTTGAGCGGCTCGTCGACCGAGATCAGGCCGAGGAGCTCACCGTCGACGTCGACGATCTTCACCGTCAACATGTCCTCCGGGTGCCACTGGCCCTCTGCCCATTGCCTTTCGACGGTCGGAGTGTTCAACTTCGCGTTGAGCTCCTGGGGCATCTGGAACCTGCGATGGTCGAACAGGTACGAACGACTCACGAGCATCTCGGGACGCATGATCGGGGCGAACTCCTCGACGGTCACCACGCTCGCCCGCAGCTGTTCGCCTTCGGCCTCGCTGAGACCGATCGTCGCCCTGACTTCCAGGGAGTCGTCGGGCATGCGCAGATAGATCGCGGCGCGACCGAAGCCTCCCGCCGTTGTCATCGCCCTGGCGATCTCTCCCAGCACCTCGTCCAGCGAGTAGTAACCACGCACCTGCGCGCTCGCCGCCAGGAGGTCTTCCAGCTGGCGCCGCTGGGCCTCGGCCACTACGACCGCGGCGTGCTCGAGCGCCCGGGCCCGCACGATCTCCAGGCCCACGACGGTGAGCTCGGCGAGCGTCTCCAAAAGGAGGGCCTCTCGCGAGGTGGGGAAGTCGTCGTGCAGGGGATCAGCCGGGTACAGCAGCCCGAGCGGCTCACCGTCGGCCCCCATGAGGGGCGCGAACAACAGCGGGTCCGACTGGTGCGAGCGCGGCGCGGCCGTCCTGCCGGCAAGAAGGGTGCCGGCGATCACATCGGACCGCTCGCGGACCGGGTCCCCGGGCGGGATGATCCAGATGGCGCCGACGGCGACCGCCGCCTCTCTGAGCGCCTCGAAGGCCGACTGGCTGAGCACGCGGCGACGGAGGGCACGGTCCTCCTTCAGGCTCAGCCCCGACGTCGCCGAGTAGCGGTAGGAGCCGTCGTCACCTCTCATCGCGATCGCGCACACCTTGCAGCCGAGCTTCTCGCGGGAGGTGGTGTTGACCAGGTCGAGCAGCTCGGCTTCTTCGGAGATCCTGCCGAGCGCACGCGCGACCCGGAGGACCTCACGCAGCCCAGCCGCGGTGTCTTCCAGGTAGGCGTCCTCAAGACGCAGGCGGCCCGGTCGCTCCTCGTTCATGCCCCGAGTCCTCGCATGCTCACCCTCGCCAGCTCAGCAACATTGGGTCTATTCCTCCGGTGGCTGCGACACTCTGGGACCAATACGCAGCTACCTGCTCTTCGTACCCATCTGTAACGACACCGGTGGTTGGGGAACTGGGTCGCTGCAAAGCCAGTTACCCGCAACCAAAGGACAATTCTAGTGAGAAAAGCACCTCAACTGATACCCGCCGCCGCGCTCGCCCTCGGGCGCTCGGGAGCAGCCGGCAGCACGACGACCACCATCTGACAACCAGGCGGCCCTAGTCGCGGCTCCCGAGTCGTGGCCGCGCAGGAGTCGGGTCATAGACCGTCCCTGGGTCGGGAGGCAAGCAGGCTGAAGGACATGGGGATGCGCGGCATGCCCGCAGGAGTCGTCCAGCGGTGCCTTTCCTCCTCGACGAGGAAGGAAAAGCGCCGCCACGATGTCCAGTCGTGCTCCACGACCCACTCCAGGCGAAGCCCGTGCCGGATGAGAGCGGTGACAGTCTCGCCGATGCCGTGGTTCCACGAGTAGTTCCGCCGGTTCACCAGGGGGCGGTCGGAATCGGTGTAGGTGTCCTCGGAGTCGTCGACGTAGGGCTCTGCCTCCTCGAAATAGTCGTTCTCCACCACGAGCCCGTCGTCGGCGAGGGCGTCGGCGAAGGGATGGCCATCGTGGAGGTAAAAGCGCCCACCCGGGGCGACCATGGCGCCCACCTGTTCGGCCCAGCGGTCCACGTCGGGCAGCCAGCAGAGAGCGCCGAGGCTCACGTAGACGACGTCGAAGGTGACGTGCCCCAAAGCGCTCGCCGCCTCGTAGACCTCGGCGCAGACGAACTCGGCCTTGTCAGAAAGTCCCGAACGGCGCGCCAGGTCACGGGCGGCGTCGATCGCGGCAGGGGAGAAGTCGAGCCCGGTGACGCGAGCCCCGGCCCGCGCCCAGGCCAAGGTGTCAAGCCCGATATGGCATTGCAGGTGCAACAACCGCAGACCCGAGACCTCGCCGAGCGCCTCGAGCTCGTGCGGGCGCGGTCCGCGGCGGTCGCGCAGCCACCCCTCCACGTCGTAAAAGCGCGACGCCAAGTGAACAGCTGTGCGTTCGTCCCAGTTGGCCCTGTTTGCCTCCAGACGCTCGTCCATGGCCGGGACAGTAACCAAGCCGGCGCCAAGGCGCGAGCACGGCCGGGACGACCGACGCCCTGGCGACCTCACCTGCGCACCGCTCTGCCCGCTGTCGGCACGTGCTGAGACAACCTCCTGCGGAGAGTGGGTGTTCGGCGTCAGCGCTGGTCCCGGTCGAGCCACTTGCCGACTGTCACCGGCGCCCAGGAACAGAGCCGCTCGATCATCGACGCGGGATCGGCCTCGATCACGACCATGTCGCGGTGCTCGGCGCGGACGAAGCGCTCCCGCGTGGCCGATTCGAACAGCTCCCGCAAGGGATCGAAGAAGCCGCCGACATTGAGGATGCCGCACGGCTTGGCGTGAATTCCGAGCTGGGTCCAGGTGAGCACTTCGAGAAACTCGTCCAAAGTCCCGAACCCGCCCGGCAGCATGATGAACGCCTCCGACCGATCGGCCATCGCCGCCTTGCGCTCGTGCATCGTGGCGACGACCACGAGACTCGTGAGGCCCAGGTGGGCAACCTCCCTCGCCGCCAGCGCCCGCGTGATCACCCCGTGCACTTCGCCCCCCTCTGCCAGAGCGGCGTCGGCCAGCACGCCCATCAGCCCCACGTATCCGCCCCCGTACACGAGCCGTATGTGACGGCGCGCCAGCTCGCGCCCCAATGACCCGGCCGCTTCGGCAAACCTCGCATCCCGCCCAGGGCTCGACCCACAGAAGACCCCTATGGAAGACAGATTCCCCGGCACGTCCGCCGCCTCAACCCGAGGTGAGCGGCACGTCGCGGGCGGGCGGAACGCGCGTCGGCGACAAGCCCTCCCGTCGGACCGCAGAGGCAAACCGGTGGGCGTCGCGGGGCGCACATCCGCAGCTGTCGTTGTTGAAATAGGCGAACACGTCAGCTGTCTCGGGCCAGAGCTCGGCCAGGCGCCGTGCCCAGGTACCGAGGGCGGCGCGGCCGTAGCAGGGCTGAGGCCGGCTCCGCCCCTGATGGAGCCTGAGATAACCCCAATCGGTCGTGCGCCACAAAGGTCCGACAGGACCGGCCCTGTCGGCCAGGCAGAAGGCGGCGCCCGCCTCCTCGAGCAGCCGGCGGACGCTCGCCTCGAACCAGCTCTCGTGCCGCAGCTCCACCGCGACCCTGGTCGCTTCGGGGAAAGCTCTGAGCGTCTGAGACAAACCGTCGAGATCGACGCGCAGGTCCGGCGGCAGTTGTACGAGCACGGGTCCGAGCTTGGGACCGAGCGCGCGTGAACGCTCCATGAGACGCTGAACCGGTTCTTCGGGATCGCGAAGGCGACGGACGTGGGTCAGGTACCGGCTGGCCTTCACAGCGACGACGAAGTCAGGAGGAACCATCTCGGCCCAACTCGCGAACGTGGAGGCCTCGGGCAGCCGGTAGAAGGCGTTGTTGACCTCGACGGTGGCAAACCGCTGTGCGTAATGACCCAACCAGTCGCGTGCCGGAAGCGTGCAAGGGTACAGACCGCCTCGCCAGTGGCGATAATGCCAGCCCGAGGTCCCGATCAGGACGGGCACGGGTCCTGTCCGCGCGCCGTTTCGAGCAACCTCACGCCACGATGATGCCAGAGCTGCCGAAGCGGGTCCGCGGGCGCGCGCCCACCTGACCGACGGCTCCGGCTGCCGCCCTGACCGCGTCGAGGGCACAGCTTTCCAGGTCCCTGCCACGCACCCAAGACGTGAGGAAGCCGGCGCAGAACGCGTCCCCGGCACCCGTCGAGTCCAAGATGCGGGCCGGCTGGGCATCCACCCTCACCATGCGCCCTTCTGTCGAGGCGACGAGGGCGCCTGCTGGGCCGAGCTTGAGCGCCACCACGGGATAGGTCTCGAGCAATGCGGCGACCATCGCCTCCGGTTCTTCGCGGCCGGAGAGCAGGCGGGCCTCGTCCAGGTTCGGGAAGACGAAGCGGGCCCCCGAGGTCCACTCCAAGAAGGGCGCCGCCCCCACCTGCGACAGGCCTGCGACCGAGGCCGGGTCGACAGATGTCTCCACGCCCGCGTCCAGCGCTCTTGCCCACAGGTCGCGAATCAGTCGTCTTGTCGCCGGCTCGAAGAACTGGTAGCCCGAGACGTGCAAGAGCGCGGCGTCGTCGAGCACGCCGTCCGGCAGGTCGGCCTCCCCCCAGGCGGCGTTCGCCCCACGGTCGGTGAACATCGAGCGTTCGCCATCCGCGCCGACGAGCACGACGATCGTTCCCGTGGCCTCGTCGGAGTCGGCTACGAGCCAGGTGTCGACGCCGAGTCGCTCGAGGGCCGCCCGGTGGTAGGCGGCGTCGTGAGCACCCACCCGACCCACGAATCGCACCGCTGTGTCAAGTGCAGCCAGCCACGCCGCCTGGTTGGCCCCCGAACCACCAGGCGACCTCTCGATCTCGGACGGGGTGTCGGTGCCGACAGCGATCGGGCCCTGTGGCCGCACGATGACGTCGTTGATGACATCGCCGATGACCACCACCAATGGTTGTGTCACGTGTCTGTCTCGACCCAGGCCCGGGCGATCCGGGCCGCCAACGCCACGTTGTTGCGTACCGCCCAGATGTTCGCCTCGAGGCTGGCGCCCCCGGAGGCCAGGTAGACGTGATCGAGAAGGAATGGAGTGACCGCCTTGCCGTGGACACCCTCTCGCTCTGCGGCGGCCAGCGCGTCGGCCAGCAAGGCGTCGTGGGTCTGAGGGTCGAGCTGGTGCTCGACCGGCACCGGGTTGGCGATCACGACGGCGCTGGTGAGCGAGAGGCGATCCGCGGCCCGCATGATCGCGACGATCTCGTCCGGATCGTAAGCGGCCCACTCGATGCTGTGACCGGAGTCGGCGACGTAAAAGCCAGGGAAACGCAGTGTCCGATAGCCGACGACGGTGACACCGAGCGTCTCGAGCCGTTCCAGGGTCGCCGGCACGTCGAGGATCGACTTCACGCCGGCGCAGACGACCGTGATGGGCGTCCGTGCCAGCGTCGTCAGGTCAGCGGACTCGTCGAAGGTCTCGCTGGCGCGACGGTGGACGCCGCCGATCCCCCCGGTGGCAAAGACTCGGATCCCCGCGAGACGGGCGAGTGTCGCGGTAGAAGCGACCGTCGTGGCCGCGTGCCTCGACGCCGCCACCGCGAGCGGCAGCTCGCGCACGCCGACCTTGGCCACGTCCAGGGCGGTTGCGAGCGTCTCGAGCTGTGCCGCGTCGAGCCCGACGGTGGGCCTGCCGGCAACCACCCCGACCGTGGCCGGTACGACCCCGGCCGCGCGCAGCATGGCCTCCAACTCCAGGGCGACTTCGAGGTTGCGCGGTCTCGGCAGGCCGTGGCTGATTATGGTCGACTCGAGAGCCACGACGGGGCGCCCTGCGTCGATCGCCGCCTGGACCTCCGCTGCGACCGTCAGAGGCAATCGGTCATTCATGCCGACCATGATCTCGCGTTGTCCGTGCCCGGCGGCAAGTCGATGGCGCTTGCTGGTCGCAAAGCTCAGGCTCGGCGACCGCCAGGAAGGCGGGTGCGATCAGGCTTCGCAGCCGTGCTCCTGCTGCCGGGCCGGGAAAACCCGCGTATATGGTTGCGAGAGCCCCTTCGAGAGCGAGGCAGAATGTCGAATCGTTGGCCCGTGATACTTCTCGCGGGTGTCCTTGCGGCCTGTTCATCGATCGTCGTCTTGTCATCGCCTTCGCGGGCACAAGCGCTGGTTCCCTCCGGGCTCGCCGTGCTCGGGGCGAGCGCGAGTCCGGCGCTGCCAGCACGCTCGGTCGCGCTCGGGCCACTGCCATCCTCTGCGCGGGTCCATCTTGACGTCACGCTCAAGCCACCGGATCCGTCGGCGCTGAGCGCGTTCATCGCCTCCCTGGCCGATCGAAGCTCGCCGAACTTCCGCCACTTCCTGCGCCCCGGGCAGTTCGGCGAGCGCTTCGGGCCACCGTTGCGAGAAGTGGCGGCCGTCGACGCCGTGCTCCGCGCGGACGGCCTCGACCCAGGGAAGGTGACCTCCAACCGGCTCACGATCCCGGTGACGGCGCCGGCTCGGTTGATCGACCGGGCCTTTCACGTGAACCTCGTGCGCTACCGGCTGCCCGGTGGCCGCGCCGCGTTCACGACCTTGTCGCCACCGAGCATCGCGGCTGCGGTCTCGGCCGACATCGAGGGTGTCATCGGGCTCAACGACCTCGTTCAGCCCCACAGCTCGCTCATTCATTCGGCTGCCCCAACCGAGGTCGCGTCGCGCAGCTCGCTTGTTCTCCCACGAGCGCCGGCAAAGTCCGCGTCACGCTCCTCGAGGCTCGTCCAGCCGCGGACGGTCGGCCCGGCACCGTGCTCAGCAGCCGTAGCCGCGGCCGAGCAGGTGGGAAGCAACACCGCCGACCGGCTGGCCTCCTACTACGGCATGACGCCGCTGTACGCCCTCGGCGACTTCGGCCAGGGAATCCACATCGCCCTGGTCGAGTTCGAACCGAACTTGGAGAGCGACATCGACGCCTACAAGGCCTGCTACGGGGTGCACACAACGGTGAACTACATCGAGATCGACGGCGGTTCCGGCACCGGCACCGGCAGCGGCGAGGCGACCCTCGACATAGAAGACGTCATCGGGCTCGCCCCGAGGGCGACGATCGACGTCTACCAGGGGGCGGTGAACCCGACCACGAGTGAGACTCTCGACGTCTACTCGGCCATCATGAACCAGGAGTCAGATCAGATCATCTCCACCGGCTGGGGAGACTGCGAGCTCGACACCCTGGCCAGCGGCGGCGGCACCGGTTTCATATCCTCCGAGCACACTCTCTTCGAGCAGGCCGCAACCCAGGGCCAGACCGTCCTCGCCACCGCGGGCGACAACGGCTCAACTGACTGCTACGGGGACCCCGACACGATCTACGGCGCAACTTTGTCTGTCGACGACCCCGCCAGCCAACCGTATGTGATAGGTGTCGGCGGGACGTCCATGGGCACGAGCTCCGAGGACGTCTGGAACGACTCGGCCAGCGTGAACGGTGCCGGTGGCGGAGGCTTCTCGTCGCTTTGGTGCATGCCGAGCTACCAGGTCCAGTCGACGACACCGGGCCAATCGAAGGTCCCGGGACTGATCAAATCCGACTCCGTGCTGGCGTCCTCGCTTCCAGGTTCGGACTGCCCTTCGGGCAGCTACATGCGCGAAGTACCCGACGTCTCGGCTGACGCCGATCCGGCCACAGGGTACGTCGTCTACTGGACACCGGACACGAAAGGGGCGAAGGCGACGTGGCTGGGAGGCCTGGGAGGCACGAGCGCCGCCGCACCGCTGTGGGCGGCGGTTGGGGCCCTCGTGGACTCATCGCCATTTTGCACCTACTACGGCTCAGCCGATCGGAGCAGCAGTGGGAATCTGTCGAAGGACGCCACGGGGTTGCTGTTCGACAGCCTCTATCACATCGCGGCCAGCCGGTACTACGCCCTCGGTCTCTACGACGTGACACATGGGAACAACTTCTACTCGCCTTCGGGCAGTACCGACGATGTCTACCCGGCGGGGACGGGTTATGACATGGCGAGCGGGCTGGGTACTCCCATAGTGGCCTATCCAGGCAACTTCTTCCCGGGGCTGGCCGCCCTCACATGCGGGATCACCGCCACGACGCTCACCACTACCAGGATCACCCAAGTGACGCCGCACCTGGGACCTAGCACGCTCTCGACGAGGGTCGTGATCTCGGGCTCAGGCTTCCTCCCGATCAAGGGCGCCGACATGTTGAAGGTCGGCTCGAAGTGGATCACTGTTTCCTGCACGAGCAGCACTCGCTGCACGGCCACGCTTCCGGCAACAAAGGCAGGCACGGACGATCTGAGGATGCTGGTCGAGGACCTGACGGTCAATACCGTCACCAAGTCGGATCAGTTCACATTCGCTGGCGTGCCCACGATCACAAGAGTCCGGCCCCTCTCCGGGCCGGCAAAGGGAGGTGCGGTCGTGACTGTCCACGGGACCGGCTTCCTGGGGACGGTGAAGGTGCGCTTCGGGACGACACCGGCCACCCACCTGACCGTCTACTCGCCCGGGAGGCTCACTGTCTGGGCGCCGCCGGGCTCGGGTACCGTCGACGTCTACGTGACTGCGCTCGGCGGCTCCAGCAAAGCGACCCCAGTTGGCGTGTACAGCTACGAGCCCGCACCGCCGAAGCCAGCCGGCTAGCGGCTCAGCTCATCGGCTGCCTGCGAGGCTGTCCTCGATGGGACAGCGACGAGCGATGGGACAGCGACAAGCCTCGGGGCGCGCTCAGGGCAGCTGCGAATAGCCGTTGCGGGCTTTCCAAAGGAAGTACTTCTCGAAGCCGAGCTTCATCGCATGGGCCTGCGGGCCCGGGATGAGCACGCCGTGCTTGCGGGGCGGGAGCATCTTGTCGGCGAGGATCACGACGCCGTTGTTGCCGGCGTCCATCACGCAGATTGCCTTGATGTCCTTGAACTCTCTTTCTTCTGTGGGTTGGACGCCCCGGATCTGCGACGCGATGTTGCTGGCGGCAACGTGTGCCATCGACTCGGTGGGAAAGCCCGTCTTCGGGATGCCGACCGGGGTGGATGTCTGCCACGGGACTTGCACGGCGGCGGCGATGCCGACGGCGTAGATGTCGTCATGGTCCGCGCTCTGGTACGTGGGACGCACTTTCACATAGCCCCGGGCGTCCGACAGGCCGCTGTCTTTGATCACCTGCTGACCCATGAAGGGCGGAATGACCATGGAGTAGCGCATGGGGACGTCCCGGCCGTCCTTCAGGTGGACCACGTCGGTGTCGACGTACTCGATCGACACGTCGGTGATGGCCGTGATCTTCTCCTTCTTGAGGAACATCCCCAGCAGCTGCTCCCCGTGGGGAAGCCCGCCGATGCCGAAGTGGCCGAGGAAGGGCTCGGAGGTGACATAGGTGAGAGGAGCCCTGTTCTTCAACTTTGCCTTCCTCAGTTGATAGCTCGCGTTGAAGAGGAACTCGTAGGCGGCGCCGAAGCAGCTCGCGCCTTGCGTCGCCGCCACGACAACTGGCCCCGGATCGTCCAGCAGGGCCTTCCATCTCTCGCCGGCGTGGATGGCGTCCTCGAGGGTCGTGATGGTGACCGCGTTGCCGCCCGGTCCCAGGCCAGGCGCGACATCGAAGTCGTTCCTGTAGCCGGTCGCTATGACGAGATAGTCGTACGGGTGGACGATCCCGGCGGCGGTGACGGTGCGTGCGGCCGGGTCGATCGACTCGGCACCGTGGTGAACGAAGTCGATGCCGCGGTTCTCGAAGGTCGGCCCCACGGGGAACGACAGATCCTGCGGGGTGCGCTTCCCGAACGGTAGCCAGATGAGCGAGGGATTGAAGACGAACTGGTCCGAAGGAGACAGCACTGTCACATCGACGTCTCCATGGAGCTCGTGCTTGACCGCCAGTGCCGCCGTCAGCCCACCGAAGTTGCTACCGAGCACGAGGACCTTCTTACCCATCTCGCGCCTCCTTCAGTCCCGCTAATACCGTACCGGGTATAGTATCATGAGGACATGTGCAGACTGGTCACCTGTCCGACGTGCCACCGACCGACGTGGAAGGGCTGCGGCGCCCATGTCGAGCAAGTGCTCGCCCATGTACCACCATCTGAGCGCTGCCAGTGTGACGCCGAGCGCGCGCCGCGCGGGCGACGGCGGCTCTGGGCGATGCCTCGAGCCTGAGGGGCTCGTTCAGCTCCGCGCCGCGATCGGCGCCACGGCAGGCACCCTGCGCAGCAGCCCGACCACTCTGGCCACGACGGCACTGCCGTCGATGATGCAGTTACGGATGGGCTTGACCCCTGCGGCGCAGCCCGCGACCAGGATGCCCTCCCTCGTCGAGTCGTGCGGGTACCGGAACCACTCACGGCTGGCGAAAAAACCATCGGGCGCCCGGTCGATCTGGAGCACGTTCGTCAGCTGGTCAACGTCAAGGCAGGGCCGCATGCCAGTCGAGAGAGAGACCAGGTCGAAGCGGTCCGAGAAGATCTTCTGGACGAGAGTGTTCTCGGCCCGGACAACGATGTCGCCGTCAGGCAGCTCCTTGCACCCTGACACGCGCCCGCGGATGTAGCGGATCCCCCTCTCCTGGGCCAGCGAGTACATCTCCTCGAAGCCGCGATCGTAGGTACGCACGTCCATGTAGAAACAGGTGACTTCGGCCGCCGGATTGCGATCGAGCACTGTCAGGGCCTGTTTGGTGCTGTAGGAACAGCAGATGCGTGAGCAGAACGGGGCCCCTATGCGCCGGTTGCGCGAGCCGACGCAGAAGACGATCGCCATCCGCTGGACCGTCTTGCCGTCGGAAGGGCGCCGGATCTCTCCGTGGGTCGGGCCACGTGGGTTGAGAAACCACTCCAGCTCTGGGGCTGTTACGACGTTCCCGTAGCGGCCGTAGCCGTACTCCTCTAGGTCCGAAGGATCGAACGGCTCGAAGCCGGTGGCTATGACCACGGCACTTACCTTCTCGCACGTTTCGTCGCTCAAGACAGCCCTGAACTTGGGAAACTCGCCCTCGAGGCCGAGGAGCGTCGTCTCCATGCGCACGTCCACGCAGGGCTGAGCCCTCATCTCCTCCTCGATCTGAGAGGTGAACTCGAGACCGTCGTTGAAACCGTCGTCGTTGAAGAAGGGGAAGGTGCGCGACAGCCGGCGCACCCGGCCCCCGAGCTTCGAGGTCTTCTCGACCAGGATCGACCGGTAACCCAGCTCGCCGAGGGCAGTTGCCACGTGCATACCCGTGACGCCACCGCCGAGGATCAACACGGGACTGTTCATCTCGCACCGTCGCCCCGAGCCCGTCCAGCTAGCACGGGGACCAGATCCGCATCTTCACGCAGATACGCCGGACGCGAAGAGCGGGGGATGCCTATGCGTTCCAGCAGTGGCTCCACCGGCACGGTGTGACTCTGTATGCCGACGACGTCGTACGGGTCCCAGCCGAGAAGCAAGCCCGCAAGCTCGGCATAGTTGAGGACTGGAATCTCGAAGCCGGCGCCCGTCAGCTCGTTGACGGCCCACTGCTCACGGTCGAGGACCAGGCTGCAACCCGGGCAGTTGGTGATGATCAGATCAGGTGCAAATGGGGCCATGCTCTCGAACTTCTTGCGGGCGCATGCCACTGTGAAGCTACGGTTTGGGCGGATCATGCACTGCCGGAAACCCATGCCGCAGCAGTGCCGGCGTTCCGGGTAGTCGACCTCGTCGCCGCCCCATTCGCGGATCATCGCGGCCAGCACGTCGCAGTACTCTGTCCCACCCACTGACTTGCTGGGGAAGATCTTGTTGTAGTGGCAGCCGACATGGTCCACGACCTTCAGGGGTCGGCCGGTGGTCCCCTCGACCAGCCGGTGTTGCATGAGCTGGGCGAGCTCTCTCCGATACCGGTAGACCACGTCGCTGCAGTGCACGACGTGGCGTGGGAGCACCAGCCGGCGACCGCAGGCGGCCGAGAGAGCGGTGTCCACCTTCTCGGCCAGCCCGGGCTCTTTGTGGAGCAATTCGAGTATCTCGTTGTGGATCGCGAACGAGGTGACGCACGTTGTCGTGATGTTCTCGAGTCCCGCCTCGGCACACACCGACCACAGCCGGGCCACCACGAGCAGGGAGCTCTCGGTCGTAAAGACATTGCCGTGGGTGACTATGCCCGAGCAGCACGTGTTCAACGACGCCGCTCCAGTCCCGCCCATGGCCCAGCGGCGGCCGAGGAGGTCGTAGATGCGAGTGATGAGAGGCTCAACAGCGGGAGCGAAGGTCCCCATGACGCAGCTCGACGTCAGGTAGTAGCCGTCGTCGGGGATCGGCTTTTGATGGCGGCGGGTGATGACAGCCTGTTGCTGCGCTTGGGGGACCGGCTGGTCGACTGCTCTGGTAGTGCTCATCGTGTCCGTGGCGTTCAAGGTGTCATCCTTCCGTCCTCACCTTGTCGTGGTACTGGTCGATGTCGAGGCCACGCCGTGCGGCATCGGCCGCAGCGTGCTCCTCGATCTTGTCCCACAGGAAAAGGGCGCCTCCTGCACGAATGCAGCTCCTCAGCTCGGCGAGTGTCTCTGGTGTCACCTTGCGGCCGGGAAATGTCCCGTCCATGTCTGGCTGAGCGCCGACACGCATGAACTGTTCCTCCAGCTCGGCCTGCCAGCGCGCGTAGCGTGGCCCGAAGTCCGGATGGGCCAGCGGATCGCCGTTGCGGAAATAGAGGCTGACGGCCCTGTTCCACAAGTTGGCGCCCCACAGATGGCGGCCGGCATATTGCTGCCTGCCCCGGACGCTTTCCAGGTGGTAGCCCTTCAGCTGCGCGAGGCAGCGCAACGAGCCGACCAGACCCATGATGTCGTTCTCGTGTGGGCAGCGGGAGTTGCACGAGCCGCACTGGGCGCAGTACCAGATGATGTCGGACTTGAGCAGCTCGACGAGGCGGTCCTCGTCGCCAGAGAGGGCCGCGTCCACAATGCAACGCGGGTCGTACTCCTCGAAGTGCTCGGCTGCCGGGCAGACCGAGGTGCACATGCCGCAGGACAGGCAGCTCGTGAGGGCATGGCGGGCCACGATATGGTTCTCAACCCACCAGGTACAGGGCTGTTCGGCCGCCTTCTCGTACCAGGCTTGCCACTCGGTCTTGTCTGGCTCTGCCACAAGAGCCCTCACCTCTCGCCTGTCCTTCTCGCGCTCGAAAGCCGTGCCTGAGAGGCCCTTGACGTTCGGGTAGTAATTCCCGTTGCCGCGCGGCTCGGCCTCGTCGCGCAGCGTGTAGTAAGCCGCGGCAATCTCCTCGTCCGAGTAAGAGGCGAGATCCTCATGACCCAGTGCAAGAAGGTGTTCCGGTGCGACCGGCGGCTTCGCGGCGGGAGGCGCTCCGGCGGGAGGCGCTCCGGCGCGAGTTGCTCCGGCCAGCAGTGGCTCACCGGTAACGAGCACCTCGTAATCCCTGCCGGCAACAGCCATCAGCCGGTACACGGCGTGGGCGAGCTTGGTGTACGGGAGCGTCAGGGCCAGCACCAACACGACCACGAGGTGCACGAAGTAGACGGGGTAGGCCCACGCCCGCACATCCGCCACGCGCGCCGTCTCGGTGGCCACGCCAGTGATCCCGGCGAGGAGCAGGTTCACGAGGAAGGCCCAGTCGAAGAAACTGCTCCGATTCCCACGCGACGCCTCGGCAATGCGAACCAGCAGGAAGTAGCTCGTGCCACCAATCAACAGCGCCGCGAAAAGATTGCTCACCACCTTTATCGGGTTGCCCATCGACAGTGGGTACGCTCGCCCCGACAGCAAGAGCAGGGCCATCACGCCAGACACCAGGGCGAGGCCTAGGAAGCCGAAGAGAACCGCCCGGTGGCCCCAGGACCTGAGTGGGCGCTCCTTGCATGAGGAGAGTTTCCTGTGGGCAATGATCTCGGCGGTCGCCTCACGAAGGGAGTGCCCGAGAGCCCGCGGCCTGGTTGCCCACAGCGAAGTGCCGTACCAGGACTGCCAGGCGCGGCAAGCACCGACAGCTAGCGCGACCAACGGCAGGATCGTGAGGCCGGAGAAGATGGGGATGAGTGCCGAGTTGGGGATCATGCCCGCGTAACGCAAAGGCCCGGGCCCGGGGCTGAAGGCGCCGGTTGCGGCGACGATCGCCGCGAGGAGAGTGGCCGTGGCCACGTACGGCAGCCAGAAGAGCCGCGGACTGTTGACGATGCGCGCCACGATGCGCGGGAACGCGTAACGGTCCGTGGCAAACTGCCTGAGCGCGCTCATGATGCTTGCCGGCTTCGCCCCGGACGGGCACCTGGTGGAGCACTCGCTGCAGCCGTAACAGTGCCAGATGTCCTTGTCGGCGGCGAGACGGTCTTGCAACCCGAGCCGGACGAAAGTCACCTGCCGGCGGGGAAAGAGCCCCTCGTCACCGGCGAGGTCGCAAGTGGCGGTGCAAGCGCCGCACTGTAGGCACGACTGGAGTGTCGTGACGTCAAGGCAATAGGGCCTGAGAAAAGCGCCATCACCCTTGACAGCGGCTAGGTCGAAGGACTTGTCCGGCAGCGTGCTGACCGGCCTGCCATGAAGGAGCCAACCGAAGTCGTTCGGACTGGCCTTCGAGATCGTCGCGCCTTTCGAGCTCACTGCGGATCAGGCTACCGCGATTTTGTCTAATCAAGCGAAACGATAGAATCACGATAAAGAGGCGTAACGGTGTTGCAGGGACCGGTGGCGGGGCGGTCGACCTTGTCGAGCTCGGTGGGGTCGTCTGGACCGCGCCCCCGGACCGGCAGGAGGCCGGCTCCCCGAATGTCGTCGGAGCGGTGGCCTTGCACGCCGCGATCGACGCCCTCACCGAGATGGGCTGGCCGGCGATAGTGGACCACGACCGCCATATCGGCCGTCTCCTGCGCGATGGGCTGGCGAGTATCGCGGGCGTGTACGTTCGCGGACCGGACCGCAGCGCCGACACCTTGCCTGTTGCGACTTTCACCCTCGACGGTGTCCCGCAGGCTCTTGTGGCTGCTGCACCGTGATACGTGGACGCGCGGTTGCCCGGATCTTCCTGCTCGCCTGGCTAGCCCGCCCGGGCGCACAGGCAAGCCCACCACCTCCGCCGAGAATCAGCAGCTGCTCTCTATACCCTACTGGGTATACTCCAAGAGAAGGCTTCGCCTGAAATGCCAGAGCTCCGTAGGACGACGAGAGGAGTCGCGATGCAGCTTCCCGAAGAGGTCGTGGACGATGTCCGCAAACGTCTGCGCCGGGTTGCGGGACAGGTCCAAGGCGTGGAACGCATGCTCGAGCAAGGCCGGGAGTGCCGCGACGTCGTCACCCAGCTGTCAGCCGCCTCCAAGGCACTGGAGCAAGCGGGCTTTCGTCTAATTGCCGCAGGCCTTACCTACTGCGTGGAGCACCCGGAGCAGGCCGAGGCGGACGGCTATCCCATTGACGCCGTGCAGAAGATGTTCATGAAGCTCGCCTGAGCAGTCGGCTACCGGAGCCGGCCGGAGCGATCGTCCCGGGGCCTGCAAGTGGGTGTGCCACCTCGGCGTGTCGCGTGTCACAAAGGGCGCACCGCCCGAACAAGGGCGTCGATCGCGGTCTTCTCACCGGCATCGGTATCCACGGCGCGAGCGACCCGCTCCGCCCGCTCTATCTGGAGGCCAGAGAGGTCATCGACGATCTCGTCCGGCCCGAACAGCACCGCCGGGTCCTGTGGCCCACCGGTTCCCTTCACCAGGTTGGAGGTGTCATGGCCGACCACGAGCAGGACTCCGCCGGGGGCCAAGCCGGCTGCGGCGTGCGAGAGCGCTCGGCGGCGCTGCTGTGCGGGAAGGTGCAGGTACATGACGGCCACCAGGTCGAACGCAGCCGGCTGAGGCTGCCACTCGACGACGTCGGCCTCGATCCATGTCACCTCCAGCCCTCGATTGACAGCCATTTGCTTGGCCTTGGCCAAGCCGGCACGGGAGAAGTCGACGCCGGTGACGCGCCAACCCTTCGAGGCGAGCCACACAGAGTTGCGCCCCTCGCCGCAGGCGATGTCGAGCGCCCGACCGGGGGCTAGTGCGCCCAGCTCCTCGACGAGAAAGCGGTTCGGATCGGCCTTCCAGATCAGTTCCTCGGTGCTGTACCGCCCGTCCCAATGTTCACGACTCACGAGCGCATCCCGGCCCGGCTCCCCACGGAGCACGCTGACTCCCACGAAACTAAACCCGTGGGTGGGACTTGGCGATCACCGCCTTGCGGTGTGGTGCCTCTTCTGATACCCTAGGGGGTATATGTACAGGTCATCTCTCGCCATGACGGCTGACGCTCCGGAGACTTCCCCACAACCCACAAAGGTGGTGATCGTCGGGGGCGTCGCCGGAGGGATGTCGGCGGCCGCCCGCCTCCGCCGCCTTGACGCCGACGTCGACATTGTCGTCCTTGAACGCTCCGGTCACGTCTCGTTCGCCAACTGCGGCCTGCCGTACTTTGTCGGAGGGCTGATCGAAGAGGAAGAGGACCTGACGCTCCAGACGCCCGAGCAGCTCTTCGATCAGTTCCGCTTGGATGTCAGGGTCCATGAGGAGGTCGTGGCCATCGACCGGGCGAGACATAGCGTGACCACTCGGTCGACGGTGTCGGGCGAGGCAGGCATCGTGGCCTACGACAAGCTGGTGCTCAGCATGGGCGCGGCTCCTGTGCGCCCGCCGATTCCCGGATACGAGCGTGCCCGCACGCTGCGTACCGTCGAGGATGCGGCCCGACTCGTCTCCGACGTCGTTGTCGCGCCGGCCAGTGCCGTGGTGATCGGGGCCGGGTTCATAGGGCTCGAGATGGCCGAGAACCTCGTCCTCCAGGGGATCGAAGTGACGATCGTCGAGGCGACCCCGCAGGTGCTGCCTCCGCTGGACCTCGAGCTTGCGGTTCTCGTGAACGACGAACTCGTGGCTCACGGTCTGCGTGTCGAGACGGGAGCGACGGTTGCGCGCCTAGACGAAGGGACGGTGACCCTTGCTGACGGCCGAGTCCTCGCCGCGGACCTCGTCGTCGGCGCCGTCGGCGTCCGACCCGATGTTCGTCTTGCTCAACTTGCGGGCCTCGAGCTCGGACCGAATGGCGCCATAGCGGTCAACGAGGCCAACCAGACGAACGACCCGGACATTTACGCAGTTGGTGATGCCGTAGAGAAGACCGACGCGATCTCACACTCGACCTCTCTCATCGCGCTGGCGAACGTGGCCAACCGCCAGGGGCGCCGGGTCGCCGACCACATCGCCGGACGACCCTCGCACCCGGTCGCCTCTCTGGGCACGGCCATCGTGAAGGTCTTCGACACCGTCGCTGCCACGGTGGGCTGGAACGAAAGGCGCCTGCGGGCGGCGGGCCGGCCGTTCCGAGTGGTCCACTCGCACCCCTTCGACCACGCGACCTATTACCCCGGGGCGACGCGAATGGCCGCGAAGCTCATTTTCGACCCGAACGACGGAACGATCCTCGGTGCCCAGATCGTCGGCCGCAATGGCGTCGACAAGAGGATCGATGTGATCGCGACCGCGATGTCGGCGGGCATGAGCGCCGCTCGTCTCGCAGATCTGGAGCTCGCGTACGCGCCGCCGTTCTCCTCGGCCAAAGATCCGGTGAACGTCCTCGGCTACATGGCCGAGAACGTTCTCAGCGGCGACTGCGACGTCGTCGAGCCAGATGAGATCGGCTCGCTCGTCGAGCAGGGGTGGACCCTCGTCGACGTGCGCACCCAGCAGGAGCATGCCGGCGGTGCCATCGCGGGATCGATCAACATTCCGATCGACTCGCTGCGAGATCACCTCGATGAGCTCGGCATAGGGCCGGTCGTCGTCTATTGCGAGGTGGGCCAACGAGGTCACACCGCGACAGCCCTCTTGCACGAGCTCGGGATCAAAGCCCGGAATCTCGACGGTGGCTACCTGACCTGGTCGGCCTTCGTCCGGGCCGGGAGGGCTCGGGCAAGTTGATGCCGGCGCCGGGGATCAGGCCGTGCGTTCGGTCGTCGCGCTCGCGATGTGCTGACGTACCTCGTCCGTGTCCAGTGCCCTCACCTGGGCGATGAGCTCGGCCAGTGAAGTCGCCGGCAGCGCACCCGGACGCGAGTACACGAGCACCTGCTCCCGGAACACCATGAGGGTAGGAATAGACCTGATCCCGAAGGATGCCGCCAGCTGCTGCTCAGCCTCGGTGTCGACCTTGGCGAACACGAGATCGGCATGCTCGGCCGAAGCTGCTTCGAAGACAGGGGCGAACGCGCGACACGGCCCGCACCACGACGCCCAGAAGTCCACGAGCACGATGTCGTTTGACGACACGACCTCGTGAAAGTTCTCTCTTGTCAGGTTGACAGTTGCCATGCGCATGCCTCTCTCTTGCTCTTCTACCGGTGACCGGCGACCGGCGATCTGTGACGTAGAACCATTATACCCCTCGGGGTATTCCTGCTCCGACTGCGGCCACGCCGGCACAGCGGCCACTGCAGTGGGGTCGGCTCGTTCAGCGCCGAGTCTTGGGGAGGGAACGGCAGCTGGAGCCCGGTCCCGCGGAACCTCACGGCGCAATAGCACCTGCGAGAACCAGCGAGACGCGGACCCTGTGACGGCTCCAGCCTTACCGTAGAGGCACGGATCAGTCGATCTGCTTCTATCATCGCCGGGATGACCGACGAGGACTACGACGTCTTGATCGTCGGCAGCGGCTTCGGGGGCAGCACGGCCGCCCTTCGCCTCACCGAAAAGGGGTACCGGGTGGCTGTCCTCGAGGCGGGGCGCCGCTTCGACGAGACGACGTTCCCGAAGACGTCATGGCGGCTGCGCTCATTCTTCTGGGCGCCCCGGCTCGGGCTGTTCGGCATCCAGCGGATGTCGCTGCTGAGAAACGTGATGGTGCTCTCGGGCGCCGGCGTGGGCGGAGGTTCGCTCGTCTATGGCAACACGCTCTACGAGCCGTTCCCGAGCTTCTTCACCGACCCCAGGTGGGCCCACATCACAGACTGGCAAGCCGAGCTGGCACCTTTCTACGACCAGGCAAAGCGCATGCTCGGTGTCGTGCCGAACCCGACGATGACGGCGGCTGATGAGATGATGCGGGCTGTCGCGGAGGAAATGGGAGTCGCCGAGACCTTTGTCCCCACCCCGGTAGGCGTGTTCTTCGGCGAGCCTGGCGTGGAGGTCGCGGACCCGTTCTTCGGCGGCGCCGGCCCGGAGCGCAAAGGCTGCATCCAGTGCGGTGAGTGCATGACCGGCTGTCGCCACGGCGCCAAGAACACGCTCCTCAAGAACTACCTGTACCTCGCCGAACGCGCCGGAGCCGAGGTACGCCCGCTGACGACCGTCACCGGCATTCGGCCGCGGGCCGACGGCCGCTACGAGATCACGACCGAGCGCACCGGCGCCTGGGTGCGAAAGCACCCGAGAACCTTCGTCGCCACCGACGTCGTGCTGGCAGCTGGGACCCTCGGCACCCAGAAGCTGCTCCATTCCATGCGCGACACGGGCAAGCTCGCCCACCTCTCGCCGCGTCTTGGCGAGCTCACTCGTTCGAACTCCGAGGCGATCCTCGGGGCGCGCACCTTCCGGCGCGACGTCGACTTCTCTCGAGGCGTCGCCATTACCTCGTCGTTCCACCCGGACCCTCAAACCCACGTCGAGCCGGTGCGCTATGGCCGAGGCAGCAACGCCATGGGCCTGCTGGCCACGGCACTTGCCGATGGCGACGGTCGATCGCGGTTTTTGACCTGGGCGCTCGAAGTGCTCCGTCACCCGGTGATGATGGCGCGCAACCTCAGCATGCACCACTGGTCGGAGCAGACCATTGCCACGCTCGTCATGCAACCTCGCGACAACTCCATGACCTGTTACACGACAGCAGGGCTTTTCGGTCGCCGCCTGACCTCTAAGCAGGGCCATGGCGAGCCAAACCCGGCTTGGATCCCGGCCGGGCACGCCGTCGTGCGACGCCTCGCCAGGCGCATCGGCGGCTTTGCGGCCGGGGGCTGGAACGACGTCTTCAACGTCCCGATGACGGCACACCTGCTCGGCGGTGCTGTCATCGGCGACTCCCCCGAGACCGGGGTGATCGACCCGTACCACAGGGTCTACGGCCATCCTGGCCTTCATGTCCTCGACGGTGCCGCGGTCTCTGCCAACCTCGGGGTCAACCCTGCGCTCACGATCACCGCGCAAGCAGAACGGGCAGTGGCACTGTGGCCGAACCGGGGCGAGGAGGACCCACGGGCCCCCCTCGGCCAACCGTACCGGCGGCTCGAGCCGATCGCTCCCCACAACCCCGTCGTCCCCGCGGGGGCGCCGGGTGCGCTGCGCCTGGGGCCGACGCGCAAAGCCTGAGGGGGCCCTGAGCTAGACCTTTGGGACGGCCCCGGGGTCCGACCCTGGCGGCTGGCCGGACCAGCCGCTCCGCATCAGCTAGACGCCCTCGTGGTATCGACGATAAGGACCGCACATGGGGCCTTGTGGGCGATGGAGTTCGGGACACTCCCGAGCACCCTCCTTGCACCCCTCATGCCCTTATTGCCGACGATGACCAGGTCCGCGTCGACCCGGGTCGCGACTCGGCAAATGGCCTCAGCCGGCTCTCCGGTCGCAGCGTGGACCTCCACTGTTACCTTGGCCCTCTTCGCTATCGCCTTCAGCTCGTCGAGAAGAGCATCCGCTGGATGGACATTGGCCGTATAGCGGAACTCGGCGGGTAGGTCGGGCACGCTGACCGACTCAGGCTTGTAGGCGGTGACGATGTGCAGCTTGGCACCCAAGACCTGAGCGAGCTCGACAGCCGCTTCGACGGCGCGCAGTGCGGTCGCCGAACTATCTGCGCCGACCAGCAGGTTCTTGTACATCCGACCCCCTTGCTCGAGCGGCAAAGTCGCTCCCTAGTCGTCGTATTCTTCTATACGCGCCGCTCGCGTGCGAGGAGGTTTCTCGTTCGGAGGCCGAGTGTCGGATACCGCGCACTGGCGGCTGGAAGGCAACGTGGCGCTAGGGCAAGTCGAGAACGGTTCCCTGTACCGCAGCGCTCACTGGTACCTCGGCACTCTTGTAGTCGGTCACGATCGAATCGATCTGCTCGTCGCTCCGCGCCGGGTCGTGGTGGTACAGCATCAGCCGGCCAACTTGTGCCCTCTCCGCCAACCCGACGGCGTACCCGCAGGACGCGTGACCGAAGGACGCTCGCGCCGGCAGCTCCTCGTCGGTGTACTGGGCGTCGTGGAACAGCACATCGCAGCCACGCGCAAGAGACAGAGCCGCCTCGTGGTACTCCCCGAGGCCTTCTGGACCGGGGCCTAGGTTCGTCGGGCAGTGGTCGGAGAGGTAGGCGATGGTTGCCCGACCGTCAGAGATGCGATAGCCGAAGGCGCGCCCGCCCTTGTGCGGGATCTCGAGCGCCAGGACTGAAAAGCCCGCAATCTGTGCCGGTCCCGGCTCGAGGGCATGGAAGCTCCACGAGCCGAGCAGCTCTTTGGGTGAGATCGGGAAATGGGGCGGCGACATGAACCGCTCGAGGACGCTCTCGGTGTCGCCCTGGGCGGGGGCGAAGAGATCGACACGAGACCCGATGCTGTTGCCGGCGGCAAAGAAGGGCAGCCCCTGGGTGTGGTCCCAATGCAGATGCCCGAGCAGGATCGCCCCTTCGTAGGGCCGGCCGTCGAACAAGCCTGGGCTTGCGCCGAACAGGTCGCTCGCCAGGCGGATGCCGGTGCCGGCGTCAACGATCAGGCTCGGGGGCCCGCCGTCGTGGGCGATGGCGAGACAGGAGGTGTGCCCTCCGTAACGGTCGAACTCAACGCCAGGCGTCGGGGTCGAGCCGCGCACGCCGCATATCCAGATTCGCATCGACACAGTGTTTCATGTCGCCACCCATCGCTCTGCAATCGGCGGCCACCTTGTCGCCATCGCCCGAGACCCGATGCACGGCTGGGACGTCCAATAGAATCGGCCATGGCCATAATCCCCGATGACAAGGACTGGACGTGGGTGCTCGAGCACCCTTGCCCAGAATGCGGCTTCGAGTCATCCGCTCTGCCCAGGGATCAGATCGCACCGATGATCCGCACCACCGCCCAGGCGTGGGTGGACATGCTCGCCGGGCAACCCGACCGGCTCCGTCTCAGGGTGCGTGAGGACCGCTGGTCGCCCCTCGAATACGCCTGCCACGTGCGAGACGTGTTCCGGACCTTTGACGGCCGTCTCTGCTTGATGCTCACGCAGGACAATCCGCTGTACCAGAACTGGGACCAGGATCGCACCGCCGTCGAGGACCACTACGAGGACCAAGACCCCTCGCCGGTCGCGGCCGAGCTGTATGACGCCGCGGACATCCTGGCCGGACACTTCGGCCGAGTCGAAGGAGCCGCCTGGGCGCGCCGAGGAACTCGAAGCGACGGAGCGAGCTTCACCGTCGAGAGCCTCGGTCGCTACATGGTCCACGACGTCGTGCATCATCTCGACGACGTGTCCGGCGACCTCGCGGCGCCCATTGCCTGAGCGACTGAGCAGTCCCGACTGTAGCTTTGCGGCGGTGGCCGAGACGAGCAGCACACACCGCTCGCTCGCAGGCTTCGGGCACCTTGTCGAACCTCTCCGAGTCCTGCTCGACAACCGGTCACTCACCTGGTTGGTGGTGGCCTTCGCCGGCATAACTCTGGCCGAATGGGGCTACGTCACGGCCCTGGCGGTCGACGCCTTCAGGCTTCACGGTTCTGTGGCCGTCGGCTTGATCGGTTTTCGGCTCTTCGTGGCCTCGATTGCCAGCTTCTTCAACATCCCTTACTTGGAGCGACACTCGAGCGGCGGCGTGCTCACGGCCATCGCCGGGGCCCGGGGCGCCATCGTCGCGACGAGCGCCGTTCTCGCCGCCACCGGTGCTCCACTGACCCCGCTCTTGATCCTGGTGGCGATGGACGCCTTCGTGTCGGCCCCGTACAGGTCGGCCCAGTCCGCCATGCTCCCGGTCCTGGCCCGGAACCCCGGGGAACTGGCCGCGGCCGCGGCTGGAATCAGCACCGTCAAGACGCTGAGCCAAGCCCTGGGTGCGACCGCCGGCGGCTTCCTGCTCGTGGTCACGACCCCGGCCGTGGTCTTTGGCGGAGCGGCGACCCTGATGGTCGCGGCGGCAATGGCCACAGTGCGCTTCAACGGCACCCCGATCCGTGTCTCCGACGCCGGCTCCTCGGCTGGGGCACGCGGGCTGCTAGGTGACACCCTCGGCGTCGTCCGCCATCCCTACGTCGGAGGCCTTCTCGTCGTCAGCGGGTTGCGGACGTTCGTCCGGGGAATGTGGATCGCCATCGCGGTCATTGCGTCCTTGCGGCTGCTGCACGCCGGAAGTGGCGGAGTCGGGCTCCTCATGCTGGCCGCCGGAGTCGGCGCTCTGGCGGCCGTACCCCTCTCGGCGGTCCTCATCGGCCGGTCCAAGCTCGGAAAGCCCACAATCCTGGCGTTCGTCGCGTGCGGGATCCCCCTGGTCCTCATCGCAGGTGTGCCGGTGCTCGACATCGCGCTGCTATTCGTCGTCGCCTGGGGCGTCGGCATGGCCGTAGCCGATGTCGCGACTTTCTCTCTGCTCCACAGGCTGCTCGACACTCCGCTCCTGCCCCGCGTCACCGGTGCCATCGAATCGGCCAAGTTGGCCCTCGAAGGTCTCGGAGCGCTCATGGCCCCGTTACTCGCGTCCGCGATCGGCATCCGCTGGACCCTCGCGATTGCGGGATTGCCGCTCCCCGCTGTCGTGGTGATCGGCCGGAAGCTGCTCCACCGGCTGGATGCCACGGCGAGTGAGCGCACCGGTATCCTCGTCCTGCTTCACGGCGTGCCCTTCCTCGAGCCCCTCGACATGGCGGCCCTCGAGGCCCTGGCCGGGCGGGTGGCCAACCTGAGCGTGCCCGCGGGGACCGACGTCGTCCGCCAGGGCGAACCGGGCGACTGCTTCTATGTGGTCAAAGCTGGAAGCTTCTATGTGGTCAAAGCTGGAAGCGCAGACGTCCTCGTCGACGGCTTTCGCGTCGGCTCGGTCGCGCCGGGCGGCTATTTCGGCGAACGGGCCCTCCTACGAAACGTGCCCCGGATGGCAACGGTCAGGGCGCGCGAGCCCATGGAACAGTTGGTGCTGTCTCAAGTTGACTTCGTCACCGCCTTGACAGGGCAGGTGGGCACGGGGGAAACACCTGCTGAGGTGCGCTCGTTCGGCCGTGCGGCCGGCTTGACCAGCCGTCAGCGGGTCGACGTGCTCTCACGAGTCAGCCTCCTCTCCCACCTGGACTCCGGCGCCCTGCGCCATCTCGCCGAGCACAGCGACGTCGAGCGGTGGCCCGAAGGCGCCACCATCATCCGTAAGGGCGAGCAAGGCGACCGGTTCTTCGTAATGCTCGATGGCCGGGCAGTCGTCTCGGCGGGCTCGGAAGCTGTGACCGAGCTTCGCCCGGGAGACCAGTTCGGCGAGATCGCCCTCCTCCACGGAGTGCCCCGGCGTGCCGACGTGACAGCGACGAGCCCGGCTACGACACTGAGCCTGCCCAGAGATGCCTTTGTGTCGGCGGTACGCTCCCGGGTCCTCTCGGGCTGAGCACTTCCACGGGCTCCCAGGGCCGACCCCTCTGATCTGCAGCACCTCTATCGGGGACCCGGACGATTCCTTGCCTGAGATGATTCGCCGGCTGCACAAGCGATCCAGTCGTTCCAAGAACGACGGGGTGCACCTCTAGGTCGCATGCACTGAAAGCACGCTCGATGCGGACCGGGTGTCCGAGGAGGGGAGGCGACACGAGGATCGTCGGATAGACGGGGCATGCCGCGCCCTTTGCGGTCGTGTCCTCTGCCTCGAGGAGCGCCGACCCGCTCTGGCCAGGGGCGAGGTTAACGAGCGGGGGTTCACGAACCCCTTCGGGCAGCCCCCCGAGGTAGCCGGACAGGGTGTCTTTGGCGGTAGCGACGCGACGACCGTTCGCATTGAGGAGAGAAACAGAGGGGTAGTAACGCATCCGGCACGGGATCACACCCACATGACGGAACAAGATGGGCAGGCCGACATGGCCAAGCCCGGCCCCGCCTCTTCCGGCGGTGATGCTCAGCTCCGAGGTCGTGCACAGGGGGCTGAGGGCCGGAGGAGCATACCCGTCGAGGCTGCTGAGTGGGAAGAACGCCGAGACGCCGGCGAACGGGGGGCGCCCGCACATGTTGCTCGGGTACCAGAGAAAGACCCGTGTCCCTCGTCCCGCATCCTGCAGTCGGACGACGACGGAGGTGACCTGCGGGCAGGAGCTCCCTTCAAAGGGGGTGTCGCCCGAGGCGAACACGAATGCCGCACCTGTGGCGGCCGACGCGGAAGAGGCGGACGGTTCGAGAGCAAGCGGACGCGGATGCGCAGCGAATGCGATCCCGGGTCCGCCGTGGGCGACATCGACCGCGAGCACCCGCGGCGCGCGCGGTGTGCCGGTGAAGAACTGCATCCTTGGATAGCCGCTGACGACGCAAGCGAGCTTCGACGAATTGGTCACCTTGAATGCGGTGAACGCCCTCCCCGCCGCACCACTCTCCCCGTAATAGGCGATCTCGAGTTGCCCGATCTCGCAGGGCGTAGCGGTCGAAACACTCCTCGAAGTCGCACTTGGCTGATGACCCAGGTAGGCGAGCGCGCTCAAGCGCGCGAACGGAAAAACAGTGACTGCAAGCAGGGCTGCAACTCGCCTGTGACCGACGCGGATCACTTCACCAAGGCGTCGATGAACTCCTGCGACATCACGAGCAACGGCACGCCAGCTTTATCGAGCGTCTCGTTGTCGACAGGTGGCAAGTGGGTGATCGTTGGGTAGAGGTAGATGTTGTCAGTCGTGGGGTCCCTGAATCGGAACATTGTTTCCTCCTTGGAAGGTGGGCCGAGAACTTCCCTGGTGAACTGGAGCAACTCGTCCGTGGCTGCAGGCTCTAGCGGTTCGTAGACGCCGCAGACCAAATCGGCGAACCACGCGGCGCCACTGCAGGCTCCGGGATCGTTCCCTCCTGGACCATCGACATAGGCATCTCGACCAGCATTGTCTGGAGTCTTTCACTCCTGCCGGCGACGCTGCCCGCCGGTAAGCGGCTCGAGCTTGTCGAGGTCACCGGCGGCGAGACCCAGGTCCACTTCACTCAGGCGGAGTTCGACAAGCTTGACCTCGCCGAAGAAGCGGAGCTGCTGGCGTTGGGCCTAAAGACCCGACTTGCTCACTCGGCGGAGTGACCTTGCCGATACGTCTTAGGTGCGAGGCGTGGCTCGGTCTTGGCCGACCCAGGAGAACTCCGTGAGCCCGATCGGCGACGAGGCATCAGCCGACCGGGCCGCCTATTTGGCGCCGCTTCGAGAGGTGGAAGCCGAAAGGGACCGGCTACGTGCCGACCTGCGAGACGCTCTGCAGCAGGTGGAGCACTGGCGCACGCTGGCCGAGTACAGGCAGGCGACGTTGCTTGCGCGGCAGTTGGAGGATGCAGCCAGACGCCACCAACCTCAGTGGATCGACTACCTCTTGTCAGACCACGAGCAGACAGGGGCGGTCACAGACGGCTAGCGACGCGATACCGCGGGTCGCAGGTCATTCCCAAGCGCCCGGTCTCATCGGCGAGGCGTGAAGTGCGCCGTAGGAGAGCATTTCCACGGCCCCGGCGCTAGCCCATGAATGACTTCGGGGTCTACTCTTGGGCATGGGTGGGTTAGTGACCGATGGTTACTGCATCCTCGAAGAGCCGGTCCGCGTCATCAAGATCCCTGCACCTACCGAGATCGAGACAGCGCCCGAGATCGAGATAGCACGCTTCCCCGCCATGACTCACGCTGTAAAGGTCATGAGCGGTGCCCTCACGGCAGGCAGGCTCCCGTCTGAGGTCACGACTGCCTGTGGCCGCCAGATGCCTCGAAGCACCGTCAAGCAGGACTCGTCGTGGACGGATCGGCTGACCCGCGGCGACCAGACGGCACGGTGCGAGGTGTGTGAAGAGAAGGTTGCTGGCGAGCGGCACGGCGCAGGCAGCTCGTGAGGCTACGGCGTCGTGGCACTTCTTGATCCTGTCTTGCGCGCCAAGTGGACGCGTGATGGCTGGCGACAACACGAGCCGGGAGGACACGAGCCGCGAGGACATGCTCGCTCGGGCGGTGGAGCTCCAGGAGCAGATCGAGGACGCGACGCTGGGGCTCGGCGTAATGATCCGCTCGGTGGCCGGCATGCCCGAGCGGACGGAGTCGACCGAAAGCGAGCTTCCTGCGAGCGGCAAATAGCCTCGCCCCCAGCTCCCACGAGCGGCCCGCTGCCTAGGGTGGCGGGCAGTCTCCTCAGCGGTCAACTTGCCTTACCTAGCTCAGCTAAGTACCGTGACAATCGCACGGCCCAGCTTCCCCTCGCAAGGCATAAGTGGTCGTGCTCGCAGTCACCCTAACGAGCGGCCCCGGCAGATGCCGGGGCCGTGTCGTCTCCGCCGTGAACTGGCGTCGTCGGCTTCAGCACCGGGGCATTGTCATGTCGCTCGCTGTATCGTCCCTGTTGGGCCTGGAGTATGGCGCCTGGTGGGCCGTCCGGGGCTTAGCTTGGCCAGCAGGGCTGCCGATACAGTCATGTAGTGGCGGCTCACGCGCGTACCGAGAGCATCGATGACCTGTCCGAACGCGCCCTGGCAGCCGCGTCACCTGAGGACCGCGCCCGCTGCCTGGCGGATATCGAAGCGGCGTTCGAGAAGGCCTCTGGCCCTGTGGAACGGGGCCAGTTGCTCATCTGCCGGGCCCAGGTGCGCCATAACCAGTACGAGTACCGTCTGGTGCTCGATGACGCCCGGGCGGCGATGGCCCTGTTCGAGGAGGCCGGCGAAGCGGGCCTCGCCGTCGACGCCGCCAGCCGCGCTGCCGTGCTCGCTTCGCGGTTAGGTAACCAGTCGCTGGCCGCCGATCTGGTCACCAAGACCGTTCTTGGGTTGGCTGCGGTCCATGACAAGAGGCTGACCGCCGCGGTCGCCAACCGCCTGGGCGCCTTCTGTTGCTCGTTGCTCGATTATGACCGCGGCGTGGCGTACTTCGAAATGGGGTTAGCCGCCGCGGAGCACGCGGAGGACGGTTACCTTGCCTGCCTCGAGCTCTATAACATCGCCAATGCCTTGCTCCTGGCCGTGCGTGCCAATCGCGCCTCAGACCCGTCGGCGTCGCCGCTGCGCCCCGAGGACAGCAGCCGGCTCGAGCGGGCGGGGCAGGTGCTGGAGCGACTGCTGGCAGAGGTCACCCCAGAGCGGCAACTGTCACTTAGCGCGCAGCTGCTGCGGGCGGAGCTGCTCGTGGACACCGGCTACCCGCGCGAAGCATTGGAGGCGTTGGACGCCATCACCAACGCGGCCGGTGGGGCAGGTCTCGCAAACGACGCCCAGAGAGCTGCCCTCGCTGTTGTCGAGTCACACTGCCTGCGCGATCTTGGCCAGAACGGCGACGCCGTCGCCGCCGCCGAAAGGGCAGTCCAGCTAGCCCAGGCCAGCGGCGACGACTACGAGCTCATGCTCACCCTGGAGGAGCGGCTGGCTGCCAAACGGGCGGCCGGCGACCTCGCAGGTTTTGCCGCTGACGCCCTGGAGGTGAAGCGGCTGATATGGGCCGTCCACCAACGTCAGACAGTTCAGATCGCAGAGCAGGTCTGGGAGCGCGCCGCCTCGGAACGGGAGCGCCGTCAACTCGAGGAACAAGCAGCTGCCGCGGTCCGCTCCGCCGAAGAGGACGCCCTCACCTGCATAGGCAACCGCCGCCGCCTGAAGCGTTTCTTGGACGACGCGGCCGAGACCCCGGCCACGCTCGCGCTCGTCATGGCCGACATCGACCTCTTCAAGGAGGTCAACGACACCTTTGGCCACGAGCTGGGCGACATGGTGCTTCGGGCCTTGGGCGAGCTGTTGGCCGCTGAAACCCGCTCGGGCCAGGTCGTCGTACGCTACGGAGGAGATGAGTTCGTTTTCGCCATGCCTGGTGCCGATCTGGCCGCGGCGGCGAGCTTCGCCGAGCGCGCGCGGCTAAAGGTGGCCTCCTACCCATGGGCGGAGCTCGACCCACGGCTCGCGGTTACCATCAGTCTGGGTGTCTCTTCGGGCAGGTCGGACGAGTGGCCTTCGGTCCTTGCGGAAGCGGACAGCGCTCTTTACCTGGCCAAGCGCCGTGGCCGCAACCGTGTCGAGGTGGCCACCCGCGCGCTGGAGCAGACAGCGGGTTGACATGGCCGGTCACGGCGCGGCGACCCCACCGACAAGCAGCGTCGGCGGACGGCCAATGTCTATGTGGCGGTCGAGGTCCAGCACGACTCTCGTCCAGCGGCCGTCGCCGCCTCCGGCTTGGGGTTCCTCGAGGAGCCAGCCCACGCTCTTGGCACCAGGATGCTAGCCGTCGTTGTCGTCCGTCACCACGTCGGGTGTCGAGCGGACATTGGCAACCTCGAACCCATAACCTCTAGACCCAGCATCCCGCGGCTTGGCAGGGCAAGCTTCCACCGGTTGCGGTAACTGCAACTTTGGTTGTGGGCCGCCCGGGGCTCGAACCCGGCACCTTGGGATCAAAAGTCCATCCGGACCGGTGCGGAGGCGTCTTGAAGCGTCTCGCCTCGTCTCAGATTTGCCATCTGAGCAGGGTCTGTAGGTTTCGACCAAGACGCTTGGGGACGCGGACAGATGCGTTCGGAAGCCGAATGTTGGGTGAATGTTGGGTGGGTGATCCCTATTCAGCCGGCATGATCAGACTTCCACCGACGTTCGGGACGGCTCGCCGGGCCGCCCGAGGCATAGGAGCAGAGATTCGAGCGCTGATCCCACGAGAGCCGGTTCAAGACGATCAAGTAGAGGGCGCAGTTGGCTTGTCGATCACCACCCCGATTGAGGCGATGTCGAAGTTGCCGACACCGGACCCCTAGTAGCGGCTGCTCTTGGCGGTGATCCAGACCATCGCCGGTGCGTCGCCTGGTTCGAAGAGGTCCGCGAGCTGCTGGTCGTCCCTGACCTTGTGATCTCGGAGGTGACCTACCTGCTCGCGGCAGGAGCCCTGACGAGCATGGAAGCCGACTTCCTGCGAAGCCTCGTCTCGGGACAGCTCGCCATCGAATATGTTGACGGCGCCGACCTCGAGCGCGCCGCCGAGCTCGTCGAGACCTACGCCGATCTCGCTCTCGGGACCGTCGACGCCGCAGTGGTAGCCATCGCCGAGCGGCTGGGCGCGAGCAGGATCGCCACCTTGGACCGCAGGCACTTCACCGTCGTGCGACCGAGCCACGTTCCTTCTTTCGAGCTGCTTCCTTAACGGCACGCCCGGCGCACCCAACTGCGAGAATCTCGACGATGGCCACCTGGGTCGCCACAACGAACCGTTCGTCAGCGCGCCCTTATTGTCGAAGACCCGCCTTCGCGCGAAGTTCCTCAAACGCACGCCTGGAC
>Ga0326727_10001292_pt1 | contig 94026 bp, 85 predicted proteins | sample MB2enrmetagenome_FD_207643 | JGI IMG/M metagenome (GOLD analysis project Ga0326727, IMG submission 207643) | Lab enriched peat soil microbial communities from McLean, Ithaca, NY, United States - MB29MY | ecosystem: Environmental > Terrestrial > Soil > Wetlands > Peat | place: USA: New York... | reverse complement strand
ACCCGGTTTCAGAAATTTGTCTCCCCGGGGCTTGGGATCATTTTCGCTTTGCGAAAAATGACCCAAAGCCCCGGGGAATAAAGTTTTTTGGAAAGGGGGTCAGGGGGGAAGCCTTTTGTTCACAAAAGGTTCCCCCCCGGTTTTTCCCCCCGTCTTCCTCTACCCGGCCAAGGCGGCCATGTTGTCCAGGAGTTTGTCGAGCAGTTGCCTGAGGTCCGCCAGGCGGCCGGGGGCGGCGGTCATTTGGGCGACGGTTTGGATAAAGGGGCCGTCCACGAGTTCGTCGGCGCAGTTCGCGCTTATTTCGCCCAGGCTTTGGGCCGAGGTTTCCAGGTGGAATTGCAGTCCCACGACGCGTTCCTGGTAGACGAAGGCCTGGTTGGCGCAGGCTTGCGAGGCGCTGGCGTGGACCGCGTCCGGGGGGATGGCAAAGGTGTCGCCGTGCCAGTGGAAGGCGGCGAAGGTTTCGGGAAATCCCTGGAAGGCTTTGGCAGCCAGACCCTCGGCGGTCATGGTGACGTCGAACCAGCCGATTTCCTTGTTTTGGCCTTTGCTCACCGGGCCATGAAGCACGTCGGCCAGCAATTGCGCGCCCAGGCACACGCCGAGGACCGGGTGGCTCGATGCGACGGCCAGGGCCAGGGCGGCTTTTTCGGTTTTGAGCCAGGGGTAGGCGTCGTATTCGTAGATGTTCATCGGGCCGCCCATGACGACCAGGAAGTCGTAGGCGGAAGGCTCCGGGCAGGTCTCTGCGGCGTAAAGGTTTGAGTGGGAGAGGACGTGGCCCCGGGCTTGGGCCCAGGCTGCGATATTGCCCAAGCCTTCGAAGGGCGCGTGGAACAGGCCGTGGATGCGCATGGCGTTTCTCCTTGGGTTGCCGGGGATTGGCGCGGGGTTGCCGGCCGGCCGCCGTCTCGGGTTGGCCCCGCCTTTTTGGGACATTGGCCCGCCTCGGCCGGGGCGTCCTTGACCTGGGTCAAATTGCCGCGCCTCGTGGCATGCTGGCGTTTTCGCCGTCCGGCGTCAAGAACGCCGGGAGATGGTCCCGGATTGGCCGGACTGACGGAATTTGGGTCGGACTTGATTGAACTGGATGCGGGCAGGAGCCGGATCGGGGTCCGGGGGGGCGGGCTTGTCTTTTGCGGCGTGGTTTGCCACAATTGTTTTGTCACATGAAGCCATTATCAACCTTCGAGACCGCGCCATGCCCGTGAGCGCCGAGCGGATCAGCCTGCCTGTGGGCCAGCCGGGCGTCAGGACGCTGTTGCGTTGTCTGGCGCGTTGTTACGCGGCCGGAGGGGCGTTCAACACCCGGGGCCTGCAGAATATCGGCCTGGCCTACGTCATGGAGCCCGGGCTTAAGGCGATCTACCTCGACCAGACCGAACTCAGGAACGCCTGGCAGCGCTATCTCAAGGTGTATAATACCCATCCGTTCTGGACGCCGCTTCTGGCGGGCATCTTTTTGTCGCTTGAAACCAAAATCTCCCGGGGGCTCGTTCCGGCCGACATGCTGGAGAAGGTCAAGGGAACCACGGCCTTCACCTTGTCCGCCTTGGGAGATTCATTTTTCGGCGGCAGCGTCAGCGTCGCCTGGGCCCTGATCACGTGTTGCCTGGTGACGCTTGGCGTTCCCTGGGCGGCGTTTTGGCTTGGCGCGGCGTGCTTTGCCGGCTTGCAGGTTTTTCGCGCCGCGACCTTGCTCCTGGGGTATCGCCAGGGTTTTTTGGTGCTGCAGGTGGTCAAGCGCTGGGATCTGATCAATTGGGGCCGGCGGGTGAAGGTTTTCAACGCGTTTTTTTTGCTCGCCTTGTGGCACCTCAATTGGCCCGCGTCGCGAAGTCCGCTGCACTCGGGACTGCTCGCGGCCGGTCTCGGCTTGTCGGTCTTCGTGGTGTCCAAGGCCGGCTGGGCGCGCGAGGCGGCCTTGGTCCTGGCGCTGGCGGCGATCCCGTTTTTTTCCTGGCTCGGATTGTGGTAGGCTGTTCAAGCATCCGGTTTTGACATACAATGCCTGGCGGTGAGGACACATTGCCCATGACGCTTGACGCGACACAGGACGAACCCCGGCCGGAACAGCCGGGCGGCGAAGTCGACCACTTGCGGCGCGTGGTCTTCGTTCTCAACGAACAGGGCCTGCACGCCCGCCCGGCCGCGAAGCTGGCGCAGGAAGCGCAAAAATACGAGGCCGAGATCAAAATCGTCTTGGGCGGCGTCACCGTTGACGCCAAAAGCATCTTAGACGTGCTGACCCTCGCCGCCGGAAACGGGACCAGCCTCGAGCTTTCGGCGAGGGGGGCGGATGCGGCCGAAGCCCTGGAGTCCCTGGCGCGGCTGTTCAAGGACCGTTTCCAGATCTGAGTTTTTTACGGCCGCGCGCGGGCGGAAGATCGGGCGGCGGGTTTTGACAAGCTTTCGGCCAGACCGTATGTATAGAAAAAAACATTCTCGATCAGGGTGACTTGTGGCATCGGTCGTTCTCAAAGGCATCCCGGTTTCGGCGGGCATCTCCATCGGCAAGGCGTTTTTCCTGAGCCGCTCCCATATCTATAAGCTGCCGCGGCAGACCTTGGCCGACGAACTCATCCCCGCGGAAACCGCCCGGCTGGAAGCGGCCTTCAAGCAAACCAAGGACGAACTCACGGCCATCCGGGGCAAGCTGCCGCCCGAACTGCGGGAACACGCCCTGATCATGGATTCGCACCTGATGATCCTCTCCGACCCCAAGCTGGCCGGAGCGGCGAAAAAACACGTTCTGCAACTGCGCATCAATGCCGAATGGGCCCTGGAAAAGGCCGTGGCCGAGATCGACGCCGCCTTCAACGCCCTGGAAGATCCCTATTTTAAGGAGCGCATGCAGGACGTGCGCAACGTGGCCAAGCGCGTCCTCGACCATCTTGCCGGCCAGCAGCAGGACATGAAGGCCATTCAGGGGCGGGTGGTCCTTATGGCCCACGATCTGACCCCGGCCGATACCGCCGTGATCGAAGTGGACAAGATCATGAGCTTCGCCACGGTGCTCGGCGGCAAGACCTCCCATTCCGGCATCCTGGCCCGCTCGCTCGGCATCCCGGCCGTGGTCGGCGTCACCGGCCTGGAGGAACGCATCGAGGACGGCAAGCTGGTCATCGTCGACGGGCTCAAGGGCCGGGTGATCATCGACCCGGATGAAGACGACCTGGCCCACTACTCGGACATGAAATACCAGTTCGAGGCCTACCAGTCGGCCATCATCCGCAGTTGCCACTTGCCCGGGGAAACCATCGACGGCTACCGCGTGGTGGTCAACGCCAATATCGAACTCTTCGAGGAAGTAAGCAGCGTCATCGACAACGGCGGCGAGGGGATCGGCCTGTACCGCACCGAATTCTCCTACATGAACCGCTCCCAACTGCCGGACGAAGACGAGCTTGCCGAGGAATATTTCGACCTGGCCTCGATCATGGCCCCGAAAAAGGTCGTCATCCGCACGCTCGACATGGGCGCGGACAAGTTCATGACCCACTTCGGCACGCTCGAGGAATCCAACCCGGCCCTGGGGCTGCGCGCCATCCGTTTTTGCATGTCGCACCGCGACCTGTTCAAGACCCAGCTGCGGGCCATCCTGCGCGCCAGCGTGGTCGGCAACGTGAGCATCATGTTCCCCATGATCTCGGGGCTGCGCGAGATCCGCCAGGCCACCAACATGCTGCGCCAGGCCAAGCAGGAACTCAAGAAGCAAGGCCTGCGCTTCGATCCGGACTTGCAGGTCGGCAGCATGGTCGAACTGCCCTCGGCGGTCATGATCGCCGAGATCCTGGCCCAGGAAGTCGATTTCTTCAGCATCGGCACCAACGACCTGATCCAGTATTCGCTCGGCATCGACCGGGCCAACCAATACGTCTCCTATCTCTACCAGCCGCTGCATCCGGCCATCGTGCGCTCGATCAAGCACGTGGTCGATTCCGCCCACCAGGCCGGCATCGAGGTCAGCCTGTGCGGGGAAATGGCCTCGGACCCCTACTGCGTCCCGATCCTCATGGGCATGCAGATCGACGCCATCAGCCTCAACCCCCAGGCCATTCCGGGCATCAAGCGCATAGTCAGGCAAGCCACCATGGCCGACTGCAAAAGCCTGCTCAAGCAAGTCCTGGAGTCCCGCACCGTCAGCCGCACCAACCGGCTGGTGCGCGACAACATCTTTCAGAAATTCCCGGACGAACTCATGTTCTATTCTTCCCTCCTGGAGACCGACGAGGGCTAAGCCCGGTTCACACCCATGTCCGACCGTTCCCCGGGCGTCAAACTGATCGCCCAAAACAAAAAAGCCAGACACCTTTACGAGCTGCTGGATTTCTTCGAGGCAGGCCTGGCCCTGACCGGCTCGGAAGTCAAATCCCTGCGCGCCGGGAAGGTCAGCTTCAAGGACGGCTACGTCGTCATCCGCGATCACGAAGCCTGGCTGCTCGGCCTGCATATCTCGCCCTACGAAAACGCGGGCTACGCCCAGCACGATCCGGAACGCGAACGCAAACTGCTGCTGCACGCGAGCGAAATCAAACAGCTGCGCATCAAGATCGAACAAAAAGGCCTGACCGTGGTGCCGGTCAAAATGTATTTCAAAAACAGCAAGGCCAAAGTCGAAATCGCCCTGGCGCGCGGCAAAAACGTCCACGACCGCCGCGCCGACATCAAAGACCGCGATATCAAACGAGACACCGCCCAGGAACTGGCAAAGTACAAGTGAATCGGGGAGGGAAACCCCTTTTGTGAACAAAAGGGGTTTCCCTCCCCGAACTCCTCCCTTCCCCAAAAAACTTTACAGGGGATTTTTGGGAATTATGTTTACGGGGTTCCAAGGGGCGCAGCCCCTTGGCCGCCGGAGGCTTATTGCCATGTCACTGCGTCCCATCGAACCCTATCATTGCGTCCACGGCGACGAGGCCAGGATCGACTGCGTCTTGTGCGGCAAGTGCCTGACGGTCTGTCCGCTGTTCAACGCCACCAAGCGGGAGGAGCTCTCTCCCAAGGCCAAGTTTCATCTGATGCGGGTTTTAAGCGAGGAAGGAACGGCGCTTCGGGAGAAGCCCGCGGTCAAGCTCGCCGGCTTGTGCCTGTCCTGCGGCAAATGCGAGAAGGCCTGTCCCAGGGGCCTGTGCGTTCCGGACCTGCTCGGCCAGGTGCGGGCCAAACATCCGGGCTGGCAGGCGTTCGTCTGGAAGCATTGGGTCGAGCGGGCGGGCCTGCTTTGGCCCATGGCCGCGAGCCTGTCGCGGATAGCGCCCGCGCCGCTTTTTCCCGGCGTGCTGGGCAAGATGATGGGTTCGATGGCCGCGCTGGACAAGAAAAACGTTTTGAAACCGTGGCTGAAAGTGGTGTCGGTGGAGAAGCGCGGGGCAGGGGAGAAGGTTGCGATTTTTCCCGGCTGCGTGGCCGCGCACGCGCACAAGGGCTGGCTCGGCATGGCGAAGAAACTGCTGGCCGGCATGGGTTTTGACCCGCTGGTCCCGGATTTCGCGTGCTGCGGCTGCACGCTCGGGCACGCGGGCTTAAAAGACGCGCAGACGTGGATGCGGCTTGATAACGTCGCCGCCTGGCGCGCGGCCGGCAGGCCAAAGCTGGTCACCTTTTGCGCGACCTGCCGCTGCGGGCTCAAAAGCTACGCCAGCGCCGACCTGGGTTGGCAGGACGGCGAGCGGGACGCCTGGGCCATGGCCCAGACCGCGCTGTCGGGACTCATGGAGGGCGCGCGCTTTGAGGTGATGGCCAATGCGCCTGGGTCGGTGATTTATCACAAGCCCTGCCACGGCAGCGGCGACGGCGGCGATTTAAGGCTCCTGCGCGCCGCCGCCGGGGAGCGGGTGGTGTCCAAGGAAGGTCAAAGCTTGTGCTGCGGCTTCGGCGGGATGTTGCAGCTCGGCGCCCCGGACCTGTCGCACCGGGTGGCGGAGAGCGCCCTGGCGTTTTACGACCCCAAGCCCGGCGGCCAGATCGTGACCGGCTGCTCGGGCTGCACGGTCCAGTTCAAGGCCAACGTCCCGAACGGGGTCGCGGCTGGGCATTGGCTGGAGATCGTGAGTTTTGAGACGAAATTATAGGCCCATATGTAAATTTTCTTGGCGGACTTCTAGAATCCGCGACGGTTGCTATAATTGTTCTCGATGACAGGCTTACAGCCTAGACATACTCCCTCTTGTTCATCCCCAACAAACAGAACACCTCGTACGGAATCGTCTGCCACCATTCGGCCAGTTCCTCGCCCCTGACCGGTTCCTCGCCCTCGCCGCCGAGCAGCCAGGCCGTGTCGCCGGGGCGCGCTCCGGGAACGTCGCTGACGTCGATCGCGGTGAGCTGCATGCACACCCGTCCCACCACCGGCACCCGCACGCCCCGCAGGTTCATCCAGGCGGTGTTCGAGCCCAGGCGGCAGTACGCGTCGGCGTAGCCGGCCTGGACCACGGCCACGCGCATGTCGCGGCCCGCGGTAAAGGTCAGGCCGTAGCTGATGCCCGCCCCGGCCGGCAGGTCGTGCACCGCGACTACCGCGGCGGAGACGCTCATGGCGGGCGTGAGCTCCGAGCCGAGCGCGGCCTTGGCCGTGCCCCAGAAGGGATTGGCTCCGTACAGCGCGATGCCCGGCCGGCCGGTGCCGAGCGAAAGGTCCGGCCGCGACAGGATGGCCGCCGAGTTGGCCAGGCTGACGTCGAGGGTGATCCCGGCCACGGCGAACTCTTCCAAAATGCCGCCGTACACCTCGCCCTGGGCCGTGGCGTAGGCGTCGTCCTCGGCGTCGTCGGCCGTGGCCAGGTGCGAGCAGAGCATGACCGGGGCAAGCTGCGGGTAGTGGGCGAGCAAGGAGATGACGGAGCTGACGTCCTTGCGCGAAAACCCGAGCCGGCCCATGCCGGTGTCGAACTTGAGCGCCACCTTGGCGGTTTTGCCCCGGCCGGCCGCGGTCTTGCCCAGGCGTTCCAGTTGGGCCCGGTCGTAAATGAGGGGGGTGACGTCGTGTTCCAGGATCAGTTCGTAATCGTCCCGTGTTTCCGGTCCGCCCTGGCCGATCGGGCCGAGCAGGGCGAGGATGTCCCCGGCAAAGGGCAGTTCCCGCAGGTAGGCCGCTTCCGCGACCGTGCCCACGGCCAGGGTCCCGGCCCCGGCTCGCTCGAGCGCCCAGGCAACCGGGTAGAGGCCGTGGCCGTAAGCGTCGGCCTTGACCACCGGGATCAGGCCCGGGGCGCGCGCTCGCAATAGTTCGAAGTTGGCGACGATGGCCGCGAGATCGATGCGTGCGGTCAGGGTGTTAAACGCGATAGTCATGGGTTGGGCCTCACTGCTCTGTTCAATCGACGTGCGCTATGATAGGTGTCCGGGCAGGCGAGCGCAAGTGCGGCGTGACGTGTTGCGGCGGTCCCGGCGCTTCGCCAGGAGTCCAAGTGGAAATCGGATACCGACCGATCAGAATACTGCCGCCCGAGTTGCAGAACCAAATCGCCGCCGGCGAGGTGGTCGAGCGCCCGGCGAGCGTGGTCAAGGAGCTGGTGGAAAACAGCCTTGACGCCATGGCCACGCGCGTTTCCGTGGACATCGACGGCGGCGGCCAGGGCCTGATCGTGATCACCGACGACGGCCGGGGCATGGACCCGGCCGAATTGCCGCTGGCGCTCACCCGCCACGCCACCAGCAAAATCGCCGATATCCGCGACCTGCACCATATCCAAAGCTTCGGCTTCCGCGGCGAGGCCCTGCCGGCCGTCGCCTCAATCAGCCGCCTGAAAATCACCTCCAAGAGCGACCAGTATCCCGAGGCCTCCTTTGTGGAGGTCGAATTCGGCAGGATAACGGGCCAGGGCCCGGCCGCCTCGCGGGGCGGCACGCGCATCGAGATCCGCGACCTGTTCGCCAACCTGCCCGCCCGGCTCAAATTTTTGCGCGCGCCTTCGACCGAGGCCAAACGCTGCATTGAGGTGGTCACGCGCATGGCCCTGGCCAGGCTTGACGTGGCCTTCAAAATCGGGGTCGGCGGGCAACTGCGCCAGCGTTTTTTGTCCGGCCAGGACCTGCTCGGCCGCCTTTCCGGCGTCTGGCCGCCGGCCGTGGTCGAGGGCCTGATCGAATTGAACCACGGCGCGGGCGACTACGCGGTCACCGGCCTGGCCGCCGACCCCAGGGTCTCCCAGGGCAACGCCTCGCGCATGTATTTCTACGTCAACGGCCGGCCGGTTACGGACCGCATCCTCATGCGCGCCGTGATCGACGCCTACAAGGGCAAGCTCGTCAGCCGCGAATACCCGGCCGCGGTCCTGTTCGTGACCGTCCCGCCCGAAGACGTGGACGTCAACGTCCATCCGGCCAAGACCGAGGTGCGCTTCCGCGACGAGGGACGGGTGTTCGCCGTGGTGCGCCAAGCCGTGTCCCAGGTTTTGGCCGGCCCCAAATTGTCCATGGGCGTGACCTATTTCGCCTCCGGGCCGGACATGGGGGTCAGGGAGAGCGCCGCCCCCATGTCCGGCCCGGAAAGGGAGTCCGGAGAGAAATTCCCCGGGCGGCGCGAGTACCTCTCTCTGACCGGGGATGCGGACGACTCCCCGCCCGCGCCCAGGCAAAGTTTCGGCGCGGCGGTCTCGAACTGGATTCGCGGCGGCGGTCCCGGGGCGTCCGGCGGCGGCCGGGACCGGCCGTCGGACTGGCGCGACAGCGCGAGCGAATCGGATTTTGGACCGGGCTCTGATTCAGGCATTGGTTCCGGCTCTGGGTCCGGTTTTGCGGGCGGAGCGGCCCGGTCCTCGGGCCCCAGGTTTGGTCCGGCCTTCGAGGGATCGGCCGGCCGCCCGGAAGAACGGCCGGTTGCGGCGGCCGCCGTGAAAACCGGCGAATACCTGGGCCAGATCGCCGGGACCTATCTCGCCCTGCGCCGGGGCGACGCGACGCTCACGCTCGTCGACCAGCACGCCGCCCACGAGCGGGTGATCTACGCCACCATGCGCGCCTCCCGCACCCAGGGCGACAGCAGGCGGCTGGCCGCGCCACTTGAGATACCCTTGCACCCGGCCGAGGCGGCCCGACTGGACAAACTCTACGCCGAACTGCGCTCGGTCGGCTTTCTGCTCGAGCGCCCGTCCGGTCGCCGCCTGGTGGTCAAGGGCGCGCCGCCCACGCTTTCGCCTGGGCGCGCCAAGGAATATCTGTCCTTCGCCCTGTCCGGCCAGGCCAAGACCTTGGATGACCTGTGGATCATGCTGTCCTGCAAGGCGGCCATCAAGGCCGGCTGCGTGCTCGCCCCGGGCGAGGCGCTCGCGCTGCTCGCCGCCTGGGAAAAGACTCCGGACAAGGAGTATTGTCCGCATGGCCGTCCGGCCGTGGTGACGCTGGGGATCAAGGAACTGGAAAAGCTCTTCAAACGAAGGAAATAAGCCCATCCTGGGCCAACCGTTTTCTTGACAAGGTGGGAGCCAGATGCAAAAAAGCCGGGGCGAATCCATATCGCGGGGGAAAATATCGATGTTTCATGTCAAAGATCTGATGACCAAGAAGATTTTTTCCGTTCAGGAAACAGACAACCTGCTGACCGCGCGTCAGCTCATGGACATGGCCCGCATCCGCCACATCCCGGTGGTCGGGCCGAAGTCGGAATTCATCGGCCTGGTGACGCACCGCGATATCCTGGGCGCGACCATCTCCAGGCTGGCCGAAATCGATGAGACCACTCAAAATGAGATCGACGCCGGCATTCCGATCAAGGAAATCATGCGCGCCGACGTGACCACGGTCGCGCCCGACGACACTCTGCGCGACGCCGCCGACATCCTGTTGCACCACAAATACGGCTGCCTGCCGGTGGTCCAGGACGGCAAGTTGGTCGGGATCATTACCGAGGCCGACTTTTTGCGGCTGACCATCAATCTGATGGACGCCCTGGAAAAAGAATAGCCGGGAAGGGCGCGTACGCCCGCGAGGCGGTCGTTTTTTCCGGGTAAGCCCGCGCCCCGTATTGACTTCGCCATTGCGAAAATTTACAGACCGGGTGATTTTCGCGTGGGGGAACATTTCCGAGCACAACCGGCTGAGGCGGCCGGGCGATGCAAGCACGTTCAATTTTTTAAGGAGGAGACGGATGCGCTCTAAAACCATGGTTGCGGCGTTGTGTGTCATGGCGGCCCTGTTCTTTACGGCCCAGGCCGGTTTGTCCCAGCAAAAAACCGCCGAGCCCGGAAAATTTTCGGCCCTGATCGAAGCCAAGTCCACCATGTGCTATCCGCTGGATATCACCTTCGTGCGCCCGGCCGGCGCGCCCAAGAGCAATTTTCCGGCTGCCGGCTTCAACCACGGCCAGCACGCTTCCATCGCCTGCGGCGAGTGCCATCACATGTGGACCGGCCAGGGTCCGGTCGACGCCTGCAACACCGCAGGCTGCCACGACGTTTTGGGCGACCGCGCCGACGAAATGTCCTACTTCAAGGCCTTCCACAATAAGGAAGCCAAGATGAGCTGCATCGGCTGCCACACCAAACTCAACGAAGAGCGCAAGGAAAAGGGCAAGGAGCCGCTGAACATCACCAACTGCATGAACAATATCTGCCACGGCGGCGTAAAGAAATAAGCCCGACCGCTTCTGGAAAGAATAAAGCCCCCGTTTTCGGGGGCTTTTTTTTGGGGGCGCGTGGGCAAGGACGTCCGGGCGCCCCTCGCGTGAAGACCGGGGAGATCCCGGTTTTTCCACCGCTTCCGGTTCTTGCTCCGTGTTTGAAATCCCCCCGAAATCTCTTGATACCGGGCGGTCCGGGCGGCTTTGGCCGCGGGCTGCATCGTGTCCCGGCCGGGGCCGGGACTGCCGGCCTTGGCGTGGAGGCGACGGGCGCGGAATGGATATTGCAAAAAGCGAAAACGGAATGAAAAAGCGGTCGAAACGGAAAATATTTTCCGCTCACCCTAATGAATTTTTGTTTTCGGCCGAAAATCATTTAGTGGATGAATGAAAATCGCGGCTTTGGCCATCTCGCCAGGGGGGTAGGTTCTTCTAGACGTAACCGGCTGAATTGACGGAAAAAGAATGATGGCCCCCAGAGCTTGTTCTGGAGGGTTCTTTAGTCTAGAATGAAAAATCGTTTTATGCCGGGCCAAAACGGATTGTTCGTAATATGAATGAACATTCGGCCGCCCTTGATTGACTCACGGGGACGGGCCGGCGGCGAGGACCACGAAACAATGATCCCGCTCAACAAAAAATACTACCGGCCAAGCCGGCAGGCCAGATGCCTGGCCATCTTGGACTCCCTGGCGGCCGATTCCGGGCTTTCCCAGTTTGAGCTCTCCAGGCGCACCCATCTGTCCAGCGCCATGGTCAACCAGTATCTCAAGGAACTCCAGGACGAAGAGCTCATCACGTACGAACGGGTCAACGGCAAGTCCTACCGCTACGTGCTCACGCCGGTGGGCGAACGGCTGCGCCGCGACCTGTTCGCCGATTTTTCCTCGGAGACCGTTCAGATTTATTCCGCCCTCAAAAGTCTGATCCTGGAGAAGCTTGCGCCGCTTCAGGAGCAGGGGGTGCGCAAGATCGTGCTTTTCGGGGCTTCGGAAACCTGCGAGGTGGTGCTGACCGCCATACGCGATTCCGACTTCGACGTGGTGGCCTTGCTGGACAACGATTCGGACAAGCACGGCACCAAGATGTGGGGCTACGTCATTTCACCGCCAAGCGTCCTGGAAACGCTGCGCCCGCACGCCATCGTCATCACCTCTTTCGGCCATCAGGATGAGATTTACGCCCAACTCGTCCCCTTTGCCCGAATGCACAACCTGGAGATCGTCTGCCTATGAAAACTCCGCCTCCCATCTGGCTCAAGTCCGGCGCGGTCATCGGCGCGGGGCACCCCTGCTTCGTCGTGGCCGAGATCGGCAACAATCACCAGGGCGAATTCGACATTGCCAGGCGCATGATCGAGGTCGCGGCCGAAACCGGCATCCAGGCCGTCAAGTTCCAGAAGCGCGACGTGGATTCCCTGTTCACCCGCTCCGGCCGGGAGGCCCCGTACACCGGGGCCAATTCCTTCGGCCGCACCTACGGCGAGCACAGGCGCGCTCTCGAGCTGTCCATCGACCAGATGGCGAAGCTCAAGGAAATCGCCGAAGACCTGGGCATGGTCTTTTTCTTCTCCGCCTGGGACAGGGTCAGCATGGTCCAGCTCCTCGACATGGAAGTGGAACTGATCAAAATCTGCTCCGCCGACCTGGTCAATATTCCGCTCCTGCGCCAGGCCGGGGAATCCGGCTTGCCGGTGATTTTGTCCACCGGCATGAGCGAACTCGAGGACGTCGACACCGCCGTCAATGAATTGACTTCGTTCCACAAGGAGATCGTCCTGCTGCAATGCAACGGCTCCTACCCCTGTCCCGACGAGCAGGTGGGGCTGCCGGTCATCGCCGAATTGCGCCGGCGCTACGGTCTGAACGCCGGCTATTCCGGGCACGAACGGGGGTTGGGCGCGAGCGTGGCCGCCGCCGCTCTCGGAGCCTGCGTCATCGAGAGGCATTTCACCCTGGATAAGACCATGCGCGGCACCGACCACCAGGCCTCGCTCGAACCGGCGGAATTCAAGGTTCTGGTCAAGATGGTCAGGGAAGTCGAGGCCGGCCTGAAGAATCAGCGCAAGCAGGCCTTTGCCGGCGAACGCGAGGTGGCCAAGAAACTGCGCAAAAGCATCTTTTTTTCCCGCGACCTGCCGGCCGGACACATCCTCACCGAGGAGGATCTGGCCGTGAAATGTCCGGGAACCGGCGTCTCGCCGGTCCACTGGCGCGAGATCATCGGCGCTTCGCTTCTGACCAGCGCCCGGCACGACGAGCCGTTCTCCTGGGAAATGATCGCCTCCGCCCCCCAAGTCCGCCGCGGCCTCAGCCTCGGCGCGGGAAGGTTCTAACAGCGCGAGGCGCGGCGCTTTGCGCCTCGCCTCGCCGCTTAAAACACCACCGTCTTATTACCGGTGATGATGATCCGGTCTTCGAGATGGGCGCGTACGGCCTTGGCCAAAACCTGTCGTTCCAGGTCGCGGCCGATTTCCTTCAGATCTTCCACGCTTTGGCGATGGCTCACCCGGGCGATGTCCTGGCCGATGATCGGCCCGGCGTCGAGTTCCTCGGTGACGTAGTGCGCCGTCGCCCCGACGATCTTGACGCCTCTTTCGTAAGCCTGGCGGTAGGGGTCCGCGCCCGCGAAGGCCGGCAAAAACGAATGGTGGATGTTGATGATCCGGTCGCATAAGCGCGAGACGACGCGGGCGGATAAAATCTGCATGTAGCGGGCCAGGACCACCAGATCGATTTGGCCGTCGAGCAGCTCGAGCATGGCCTCCTCGGTGCGATCCTTGGATTCCGGGCTCATCGGCAGATGGGCAAACTTCGTCCCGAAGCGCTCGACCTGTTCGCGCAGGTCGGGGTGGTTGCTGATCACCAGGCGGATCTCGCAGGGCATCTCCCCCCGGCTGTGCCGCCATAAAAGCTCAAGCAAACAGTGCTCGTGCTTGGAGACGAGTATGGCCACGCGCTTGAGGTCGGCGGCGTAGTTGATCCGCCAGGACATGCAAAAGCGCGCGGCGACCACGTCCTGGAAGGATTGTTCCAGGGCGGCGCGGGTCACGTCCAGATGGGGCGTGATGAATTCCAGGCGCATGAAGAAGTCGCCGCCCTCGGCGTCGGTGGAGTGCTGGTCCAGGGCGGTGATGTTGGCCCCGTGGGAATACAGGAAGTTGGTCACCGCGGCCACGATGCCGGGCCTGTCCGGGCAGGTGATCAGGAGTCTTGCTGTCTGGTTCATATTGCCTTATGAGGTTTCGGTTTTCAACGCGCCCCAAGCCCTAGTATCCTTGGGCCTTGTGTGTCAAAAAAAATATCGCGGCCGGCCTCGCCGCGACGTTCCCCCATACCCCCGCCAAGGAGATTTCCATGCCGTTTGCCCCGCGATTTTTGGCCACGGCCATAGGCAGCCTGCCCCACGAGAGCCCGGAAGCGGCCGTGGACATCGTTCTCTCCAGCCTGCCCGAAGCCCCGATCTGGCCCCAACTGCCGCGCCGCGCCCTGGGCGAACAGATGGAGATCCAGTACAGCCAGGGCATGCCCCGGGCGGTCGTGGATCAGCTCAAGTCCAAGCTGACCTTCGACACCACCGGCGATTATTCCGAGGACTTGGCCGCTTTTTACGAAACTTACATCCAGGCCATGGACCCGGAAACGGGCGACGGCGATTGTGCCGCTATGGCCATCGACGCCGAGCACGCCGCCGGCATGCACGAACTTTTGGCGCGGCTCACGGCGGGTAACCTGAAATTCCCCCTGCTCAAGGTCCAGACCACCGGACCGGTGAGCTTCGCCCTGACGACCACCGACCAGGACAAGCGCGCCATCTACTACAACGACGAATTTCTGGACATGATCGTCAAAGCCCTGGCCATGAAGTGCCGCTGGCAGATCCGCACCTTCGCGCCCTATGCCGAGCGCGTCATCTGCTTCGTGGACGAGCCGATCCTCTCGGCCTTCGGCTCCTCGACCTACGTGTCCGTAACCAGGGATGATGTTGTCGCGCGGATCGGCGAGGTGGTCGAAGCCGTGCACGCCGAAGGTGCGCTCGCCGGGGTGCACTGCTGCGGCAACACCGAATGGAGCATCCTGATCGACGCCGGGGCGGACATCGTCAATTTCGACGCTTTCTGCTACGGCGAGACCGTGCTCATGTACGCCGAGGCAATCGGGCCCTTTCTGGCCAGGGGGGGCTGCCTGGCCTTCGGCCTGGTCCCGACTTCGGCTGCGGTGCGAGAGCAGACCGCCGCCGGTCTGGCCGGTCTCTATGAAGACTTGGCCGGAGCGCTTGCGGCCAAGGGCTTGGACAAAGGGCGTCTCGCCGAACAGACCATCGTCACTCCGGCCTGCGGCACCGGATCGCTTGAGACGGGCGACGCCGAGCGGGTTTTTTCCCTGAATTTGGAGGTCTCGCGGCTCTTGCGGGCGAAATACGGCTTTGACAGGGTCTCGTTGTAGGGATCGGGCGTCAGGCCCTCTCCGGGAGCGGCCCGCCGGGGCTGGGGGAGGCGAGGCTGCGCGCGGCCGCGGCTTGACCCCGGCCGCGCCCGCCCCGGGTCGTCCCCTGAAACTGTCCTGTCCAGGTCTACGCCGCGCGGCATGAGGTGGATTTCCATGGTGTCCTTGGACGGCCGGGCGACCCGGCCGGGGCGAAACCCCAGTAAAAAATTTCCGGATTTGCGACGCCCGCGCCGTTCGGCGCGGGGTTTTCGCCTGGCCTTGGCCGCCATGCTTGCCTGGCTCACGCTGTGCGCCCTGGCCCGACCGCTTCTGGCCGCCTCGCCCCAGGACCCGCTTATCCAGGCCAAAAAACTCTTCGACAAGGGCCGCCCCGCCGAGGCCGAAACCCTGCTCGCCGAGATCCTCAAGCGCGAGCCGGCCGACGAGCGCGTGTGGGCCTTGCTTGGCCGGGTCAAGATCCAGACGGGCGAGCGCGCCGGGGCCCTGGAAGCTCTTCGCATGGCCCTGCGCTTAAGTCCCGCCGACACCCTGACCCGGATGCGCCTGGATATGATCGCCGACCTTGCGCCCGAGGCCGCGGCGTCCCACGGCCGTGCCGAGCCGGCCGCCAAAACTCCAAGGCCGCCCTCGGCCCTGGAGCGCGCCGCTTTTGAGGAACTTGGCCGGGCAGCGGCCGATCCGGAACACGTGGGCTGCGGGGCCACGGCTCCGGTCGTGCTCGATCCTCTGTGGACCTTGGTTCCGGACGCCTCCCAACCGCCCCAGCCGGGCCCGTCGTTCCAGCCGCTCCAACCTGACGGGGACGCCGCCCTGGAACTTTCCGGCCTGGTCGCGGCGCGTTTGTCCGCAAGCGGCGTCGGCGTCGTCCTCACCCGCCACGGCCCCTATTCGGTGCGTCTGGCCGAGCGCGCCGCCCTGGCCGAGATGAGCGGGGGCGCATACTATCTCGCCCTGGCCGTGACCTCCGAGTCTGGCCAGTCTGACCAGTCCGGCAAGCCCCCAAGCCCGGTCAGCCCCATTCGTGTTGAAGCGCTCGTCCTCGGGCCAGCCGCGGCCAAGACCCCGGGCGCGGTTTCGGCCGATGCCGCCTTTGCCTCAAACGCCGCCCGATTGGCTGCCTTGGCCGGGCCGAATGATCCGGTCGGGCAGGTTGCTCCGATTGGCCCGATCGGGGCATTTGGGCAGTTTGGCGCGACCGGCGTTATGGGGGGCAAGCCTTCGGCCGTGGAGCGGTTGCACGCCCAGATCCGGCGGGCCGCGCTCGAAAGGGAAGGATACGCCCTGGCCGCGCGGATTCTGGCGCGCTGCCGCGCGGACGGCCTGGCCGAGCCGGCGCAAGAGAAGGGCGCGCCTGTCGCCGGCGACGTCGCGCTTCTCTCCGCGATCGACCGGCCGGCTGTTTTGTTGGCGGTTAATATCCGGCCCGGTCCGCAGCAGGCCCGGCGCGAAGCCCTGGAAAAGCTGGCCGCGTCCCTGGCCAAGTGCATTTTGGAGGAGGGCGGGCGATGTCCGTAACGCGCCTGTTTACAACGCGCGTCCGCGTGACACGCTTCCCGGCAGTCCTTCTCGCCGCACTCTTGGTCCTGGTTTTCGCCGAGACCGGCGCGCGCGCCGGCGTCTCCCAGGAAGACCAGTTGTTTCTTGCTGCCGACGCTTACTACACCGGCGATTTCAAGAAGGCGATCCAGGCCTTTGGCGACGTGCTGGCATCGGACCCGGACAACCTGTACGCCCTGTCGCGGCTGGGCGCGTCCTTGGCGGCGGCCGGGGGGCCGGGAGCGGACCCGGCGGCCATGGAGAAGTTTGACGCCGTCTTGGCTAAAGCCCCGGGCCACCTCTTCTCCCGGACATGGAAGGGACTGGTCTTGCTGCGCGCCGGGGATTCGGCCTTAGCCGAGGCCGAATGCGGCCAAGCTCTGCGCCTGGACCCGGACTATCCCCCGGCGAGGTTCGTGCTTGGCCTGGCCCGCCTTGAAGCCGGCAACAAAGCCGGAGCCCTGGAGCAGTTCGCGCGCCTCGCCGGCCACGACCATGCCGAGGCCGAAATCCATGCCGCCACGGCTCGGGCTTTCGTCCGCCTGGGATTGCTCGCGGCCGCCAACCTGGAATGGGAGCGGGCCTTGGCGCTGAGGCCCAGCGACCCGGCCTGGGCGAGCGCCCTGGGCGCCTTGCTCGCCCGCCAGGGCAAGGACAGCTTGGCCGTGACCGCCTTTGAGCAGGTATTGGCCATGGGACCGACCGAGGCATCCTCCGCTGCCCGGGCCAGGACCTATCTTGCAACCGCCTTGGCCGAGCAGGCCTGGAAGGCGGCTGGCGAGGGCCGGGCGCGGGACGCTCTTGCCCTGTGCCGCAGCGTTTTGCGCGCCGATCCCGGCCAGGCCGGTTGCTTGTATCTGGCTAGGCGGGGCGGCGTCCCGGCAAAGCCCATGGACAAAAGTGAAACCACCCAGGCCGCGCCGCTTACGCCGCCCCAACCCCCAAAACCGCAATCGCCCCAATCGACGCGAATGACACAACCGGCCCAACCGGCCCAACCGGCGCAAACGGGGCGGACGCAACCGGCCAAGCCCGAAGCCGGGTCCGAACCGGCGCAATCGAAGTAACCGGCGCAATCGGCCGAATCGATTTCACCGGCTCAGCCGGACTTCGAAGAGGCGACGGCCGTCGGCCCCGGCGAGGATCAGGTGGTGGTGCGGGTGCTCAGGCTTGGCCTGCGTCTCAAAATCGTCGACCGGCGGGACGACTGGGTCGAGGAGCTCACCGCTGGTGGAAGCCGGGGCTTTGTAAGAGCCGATCTGATTAATTCAGCTCTGCCTGGACAATAAGCAAAAGAGAGCTTAGGCTTTTGAGATAAATTCGGTTGCCTCCGGCAGCCCGCGACGCTCGACCCTCATCACCTGGAAATCCATGGATACGATGCCGCCGCAAGCCCGCAAGTCGCCTGGCAACTGGACCGTTCCCAACCTGCTGACCATCCTGCGGGTGGTTTTGACTCCGGCGTTCGTCGCCGTTTTCATGGACCACAACCATCAGGCCGCCTTTTTTATTTTTTTGGCCGCCGGATTGACCGACGCCCTGGACGGCACGCTCGCCCGCATGCTCCACCAGCGCTCGAACCTCGGGGCCATGCTCGATCCGCTGGCCGACAAGATGCTTTTGGTGACCTCCTTCGTCTGCTTGGCCATCCAAGGCTGGATCCCCTTCTGGTTGGCCGTGATCGTGGTCAGCCGCGACATCATCATCGTCGGCGGCCTGCTGCTCATGACCTTCCTGGAAATCGACGTACGCAGCCGCATCAAGCCAACTTTTGTCAGCAAACTCAACACCATGGCCCAGATGGCCCTGGTGGCCGAGCTTTTGACGGACAAGGCCTTCGCGCTGGGGCTCGGCTATATCCTCCCTGTGCTCGTTTGGACCGTGGCCGGGCTGACCGCCGCCTCGGGTCTGCACTACCTGCGCCGGGGACTCGATTTTTTCACGCCGAACGGCGAGGCCAGGCCCAAGCCGGACTGCGACGGTGCAACCAAGGACTAAATCTGTTTCAAAAGTAAGTTTGGCGGAAGAGAATCCGGGGGAAGAACCCTTTTTTTAAAAAAGGTTCTTCCCCCAATTCACTCATGCTTGGTTGTTCTGGCTGGGGGATCGTGGGAAAGGCAATGCTGATGCCGCGGCCGGTTTGGGGCCGCGGGCGGAAGGATCGGCGGGAACTACTGCTTGGGGGTAGGGGGCTCGTCCTTTTTTTTGGCCGAAACGTCGATTTCCTCGGGCTCGCTCATGGCCCGCTTGAAGCCTTTGATGGCCTTGCCTATGCCCGAACCGAACTCGGGCAGCTTCGAAGTCCCGAAGAGCAAAATGACGATAACCAAAACGATCAATAGATGCGTGAAGCTTAAGCCCATAAAAAACCTCCAGGCCACGAATAATTTCGGCATACCCCCGGCCGCGCTCCCGGTCAAGGAGACCGGATATTTCTCCACGTTCCCGGCGGCGGTTGCGCGGCGCACGCGGGAAAGGTATAACCTGAACCAGGGATGATACCCCCTGTTCGCGCCGGAGGCGACGCGGGAAAACCATGCACGACGCACGCGCCAAGATAGCGCCTTTTCCGGGCGCGGCCTGCGACTACCACCGGTCGGGGCGCTGCCTCTACGAGGAACGCCTCAACCCGGGCCTGGACGCATCCTTGCGCTGCGCCGCGCTTACCGCCTGCGAGGCCGCCTTTGACGGCTTTTTGACCCAGGCCGACAATTTCGGCTTAAGCGACGGCCGGGCCGTGGCCATCTGGGAGACCCGCTTCGCCAAGCTGGCCGAAAAGCGCCCGGATTGCGTCCTGTTCGATCCGGCCCCGGAGGGCGGCTTTCCGGGCTGCGTCCACTTGGCCGGGGACGTGTGTCTGAAGCGGTTGCCCAAATGCCCGGGCGTGTGTCAGAACTACCGCAAGACCAAAGAGGGCGCGGTGATCAACCCCAACCCAAGCGACGACAATGCCTGAAACAATCATCAGCTTCCCGTTCATGCACCCCGAGCTGGCCGGACTCATAGGTTGGCCCGAAGCGCTCTATTTCGATCCGGGACTCGCCTCCGCCGCCGCGCCCGGCCGTTTTCGCCCACTTGGACTGCCCCTGGCCCCGGCCGCTGCCGCGGGCGCGGTCGGACAACTGATCTCCTTTGGCGACGCCTTCAAGGATACGCGCGGGCTGGTCGATTTTGCCGCCGCCACGCAAACCGCTTTTGCGCCCGGCTCCTCCATGGCCATCCGCAAGGAGCTCGAAGGCCGGTCCGATCCGGCGAAGGCCGCCGCCGCCAAGGCCGAAGAGCAAAGCCACCGCGCCCAGACCCTGCTCGGACTGGCCTACGCCATCGAGGAGAACGCCCTGGACCTCAAAGCCATCGACAGCCGCATCGGCAGTTCCTTCGCCCGCTTCCAAAAGGAACTCGGGCTGGCCGCGCTTGACGCCTCCATCGATTACGAGAACTGCGGCTGCGGCGACGAAGAGGAATTCGACCTGCCCGGCGCTCCACGCGTGGCGGACGAACCCCAAACACCGCCCTGGCGGCTGGTGCTCGAAGCCATGCTCTTTTTTCTGCCCCAGGACGCAGCCCTTTTGACCGCTGACCCGGACATCGCCGGGGCCTGGGACGAATTTAACGCGCGTCTCGCGCCGCCGGCGCCGGAAGCCCTGAAGCCCTGGTTTCCGGGACGCGAAAAGGCCGAAGGGCTTGCCGTGGGACGCGCCCCGGGCTACGCCCTGATCTCGCGGACTACGCCCGATCCGGAAAAACCCTGGCTTGACGCCCACAGAACGGTTTTTTTCATCACCCGCGGGGATTAAGACATGAACATCTGCTCCGCCTTCACCGATCCGGACGTGTTTCGCCGCGTCAGAGGGCTCATCTTCGACTGCGACGGCGTGATCCTGGATTCCCGGGACGCCAACCGGATGTATTACAGCATCATCCGGGAACGCATGGGGATGTTGCCCATCACCCCCGAGGAAGAAGACTACGTTCACAGCCATTCGGTCATGGAATCGCTGGCCAGGGTCATCCCCCGCGAGCGCCTGGACGAGGCCAACGAACAGCGCAAGCACTTCGATTACCGGGAAATACTACCTTATCTCTATCTCCATGAAGGGCTCGTGCCGTTTCTGGAGACGCTCCAGGAAAACGGCGTGCGCATGGCCGTCAACACCAACCGCACCGACACCATGGAGATGATGCTGGACATCTTCGAGCTGCGCCGGTTCTTCGCGCCCGTGATCACCGCCGCCAGGGTCAGCCACCCCAAACCCAATCCCGAGGGCGTGCACAAAATCTTGGCTCATTGGAACCTGCGGGGGCCGGAAGTGGCCTACCTGGGCGATTCGCGCCTGGACGAACAAACCGCTCGCGCCGCCGGCGTCCCCTTCTGGGCGTTCCAAAACCTGAGCCTGGTCGCCGCGCTGCATATCCCGAATTTCGAGATATTGCGCAGCTGCTGGCTTGGAGCGGTAAGATAGGTAGCAGTGGCCGGACTTAGGCGAGAAAAGGGCCTGAGGAGCCGCCGCACGCGGTTCCTCAGGCCCTTTTGTTCGACCGCCTTGCCTTTCTCCCAATATTATGCAGCGCGACAACTTGCTGCATGACCCCTTGGTTAAAGATATTCTTTCGCCCCAGGACGGTCCTGTTGATGCACGAGGATAAATTCCGGGTAGTTCAGGCTGAAAAGAGTCTTTGCTCTTTGTATCTCATCTTGAAGTTCAGGCGAAACGTCCTGCCCATGCCGTGACAGGTACAATTCAATAGACTTCATGATGGGGGCGTGAAAAATGCGTTGAGCGGATTTAATAGAAGCCAGGGCGACGTCATCATCCTTATCATGTAGAAGAATGTCGAAACAAATATTTGCGTTTGAGCCTTTGTAGAACGACATGGTTTCTGCCAATATCACACGATTCGTTTCCTTAATATCTGGAAAATTGTAAAAAATTGTATCTATATTTATATCTTCATGTGGTGACGTAAAGGCAAGTGAAATGAGCCTTGCTTTGTCTTCTTCTTCACGTGATAGGTACTTTATAAGAAAAATTTTTGCAAATCTAAAAAAACGTTCGGCTATAGAATTCCCTTGTTTCCAATGTGGCGAGGCTGATGCCAAAGCTGCTTTCATAGAATTTTCGTCAATATGTACAATGCCATTGGTATAATCTTTCAAAAGCTGTAAGACAATGCTGTCTCCCGGAGTCCATTGTAGTTGGCATCCATTGAAGTAATTATGAAAGAGAGATTCTCGATTTGTGTTGAGAAAGTATGGCTGCAGATAAACGAATGAATAATGATATTTTTGGTAAGTGATGTAGTCTTCGGTGGTGGTGAGCTTTTCGTAGAATAGTTTGCAACAGGCGTCAAATATTTCGCGTGTCTTCTCGTTCAGGAAAGAGTACTTTGTAATTCCCATCGTTGATGGGTTGGCGTCATGATCGGGGATGCTTTTTTCGATGTCTGACCCGACGTAGCATGTCAATTTAGAGTTGATTGATTGAAGCGCGGGAAAACTTATCTCATTCATTACATCAATCGTGCTATTGATTTCTGGAGCTGTTGTCCAAGGATCAAAAAAAATAAATCCGGGGTTGAAGGTTATGCCGAGTTCATTCAGAATAGCTATCGCACGGATGTGTTCTTCAACAGTTTCCTTCTTTTGGTATCGATCCAACACAGGTTGAGAGAATGATTCTATTCCGAGGAAAACCCCTGATAACCCTGATTTTTTTAATAGAGTAAAAAGATTTTTATCTATTGCTGCAGATCGACACATAAATCCGAATCTGATGTCTGGGAGTTTTTCCATGAGAAGAAGCGCAAATCGTTCGGCTCTCTCGAATGATAATTTGGAATTTAGAACAAAATTGTCGTCTACAAAATAAAAATGTGACGACTTATAACGCTTGTTAATGTATTCCATCTCGGCAACAACATCTTCAATATTGCGTGGTCTCCATTCCTTTTTTCCGCCAGGCTGAGGAATACTGCAAAAACTGCATCGATAGGGACAGCCTCGTGATGCGGAAATGCTCGTTTGCGGGTGTAGCCTGAGTTGCCATGGTAGCATGTCGCGAGATGTCCAGGCAAGATTGTTCACATCCAGAGCTGTATCCTGTGAGACAGTTATCAGCCCTGGTTCGTTATCTTCATCGAATGTCTTGAGAACATGATTAATGAGCAGTTCTCCTTCTCCGCGTATGATTGCATCTGGGAAAAAACATGATAAATTTTTTTCATCGAGCGATGTCGCCAGGATCCCGCCGATTAATATTTTAATATTTGGGTTTGACTGCTTGATAGACTCCGCAATGGTTACGCCCCGGTGAGCATTCATGGACGACAATGAAAGACCGACGTAATCCGGTCTGATCGTGTCCAGCAGTTGTTGAATATGGCGCATCTGAGGATCGACTATGGCGCAATCCCAAACGTATACTGTGTGGGTTGCGCCGAGATGCCGGCGAACGGAAGCCGCGAGGTATCCTAGCCCCAGGTTTTCGAAGTGCAGCAGGGCAACGGCGTTTGCATTGGGAGGCGGATTGATCAGCAGAAGTCTTTTGGGGGAACGCATATCGCTGCCTCTTGGGAAAAAATGGCGGATGACGTTTCCGGCCATCCAGTAAATTTTTTGGTGACGGGAGGGGCTTCCCCTCTCGGGCGGAATGTTCTGGGCGTACGGCTTGCCATGAAAGGAGACAGGCCGGAAAAACCACCGGGAACTGTCCTTAAGCATGGTCGTTTGGGTTTGCCGTAAGGTTACAGGGAGGCCCGCGGAAATGGGCCGGCGGGGGATGGGCAAATCGGTCCGCGGTCGGTGATCGCGGGGCAGTTTCCAGCGGATATTGATTGTGGGCGCCGGGGGAGGGACGCGGTGCTTGCCCCGGTTGAGCGCGGTGAGTCGGTGTTGCCTCTCAGCTCGTGCGCAGGGCTTCGACCACGCTGATCCGGCAGGCCCGGATGGACGGCGCAAGCCCGCCGGCCAGTCCCATGAAAAGTCCGAAGGCCAAGGACTCGATCGCAATGCTCGGGGTCAGGCTGAAGCTGAAGGCCAATTCGGAAAATGTTTGGAAATTCATGGTCGAGATGGTCAGAAACTGTAAAAAAGAGGCGCAGAAAAGCCCGCTCCCCGCGCCTAAAAGGCCAAGCAAGAGCGATTCCGCCAGAAATGCCGCCAGGATGCCCCGCCGCTGGAACCCCAGGGCCCGCAGGGTGCCGATTTCCGGGACCCGGTTGGCCACGGCCGAGTGCATGGTGATCATGGCCCCGATGATCGCGCCCAGCGAAAACACCGCCGTGAGCGAAACACCCAGGATACGTAAAAATTTGGCCAGGGTTTCAGATTGCTCGCGGTAATAGCCGGCCTCGCGCTTGACCTCGCAGGTGAGCCTGGGGTCGGTCTCGATGCGCCCTTTCAGGGCCGCGAAATCAGCGCCAGGGGCGAGCTTGAACAGCAGCGAGGAATAGACCGGGCGCCGGAAGGCCTGCATGAGTTGATCCACATCTCCCCAGATTTCCGAATTAAAGCCGGTTGTTCCCGCCTCGATGATGCCGACGACCTTCCATTCGCGTTGTCCGAACCGCAGACTCTCGCCCATCCCCGTGCCCTCGAAACGTTCGGCCACGCTCTTGCCCGCCACCACTTCCGAGGCCCCGGGCTCCGGCATGCGTCCGGCCGCAAGCTTGACCTGCGGCCTCAGGGCCAGGGATTTCGGTCCGATGCCCCGGATGATCACATTGGAGGGTTTGCCGCTGCCACGCTTTTGCAGGTTGATGAGCACCAGGAGTTCCTTGGCGACCAAGGGCTCCCCCGAGCCGTCCAGGGCCGCTTCGGGCGAGGTTTCGATGGCTGCGGCCTGGTCGCGTTCGATGCCGCTTTGCACCTCGGTGGCCGAACCCTTGCGGATAAAGATCACGTTTTCGTCCGAGCCGGTGTCCACCAGGGTCTTCTCCAGGCCTGCGGCCAGCATGAGCGAGGCCGCGAATACGAAGACCACGAGCGCCATACCGCCCGCCGTGAGCACCGTGGTCAGGCGTCTTGTGACCAGGTTGCGCCAGCTGTAATAAATGGGAATGGCCATCAGGCGATCCGGCGCAGGCCTTCGGCAATGCCGATGCGGCCTGAGCGCGCGGCCGGAAAGGCGGCCGCCGCGAGCCCCACCGCCAAGGACAAAGCCAGTTGAATCCAGATGGTTTCCGGGGCCACGTTGAAGATCGGCATGAAATCGCTCATGGCCGCGCCAAAGGCCTGGGCCGCCGGAAAGGTCAGCCAGGCGCCGAGCAGGCCGCCGCTGAGGCTGATGACCAGGGACTCGCCCAGGATCATCAGCCCGAGAAAGCCCGAGCCAAAGCCCAAGGCCTTGAACACCGCGTATTCGCAGAGCCGTTCGCGCGCGGTCATGGCCATGGTGTTGGCGGCCACGGCCATGATGATGGCGACGACCAGGTAGGAAACGATCTGGATGGCGCTGATGATGGCGTCGCTCATGGTTACGAAGCCGAGATTGAAGGCCTTTTCGGTTTCGGTCAGGGTCTCGGCCAGGGAATTGGCAAAGGTTGTATCGATGGCGTCCGAGACCTCGGAAGCGAGTTCGGGGTTGGTGATCCCGACCATGAAAAAACCGACGTTGTCGGCCCGGCGGGGCATGGTCTTGCGCATGGTCTCGTTCAAATAATCCCAGTGAAAAAGCAGTTGGCTCTCATCCACGTTTTTGTTCGCGCCCCGGTAAACGGCGCGCAGCACGAAATTCCATTCCCCGGGGAAAATCGTGCCGCGCAAGGGAATCCTGTCGCCCACCTTCCAGCCGAAACGCGCGGCCAACTTGCGCCCGACCGCGCAGCCGCCCCGGTCTTTCAGCAGAGTCGTGAGCTCGTCTTGATCAAAGACGAATTCCGGAAACAGCGGCAGATAGCTGTCGAACTGCACCGCGAAATTTGGAAAGAAATTCTTTTCATCGACATACACCCCGCCGAACCAGGTGCCGCCCGCCACATGGGTGACTCCGGGCACGGCCCGGATCTTTTCGCGGTAGGAGACGGGCAGGGAAAAGACCAGGGATATGGAATTGCGGGTGACCAGGCGCGTGGCCGAGGCGGCCGCCACCCCGGCGTACCAGGCGTGCACCACGGTCTGCAGCAGGCCGAAGGCCAGAACCGCCAGGGTTATGCCGCTGACGGTCATCAGGGCGCGCATCCGGTGGCGGAAGGCGTTTTTAAAGATGAGCTTCAGGATGAACATCGAGCAGCTCGCCCTTCTCCAGATGGACCAGCCTGCGCGCGCTTTCCGCCGCCTTGGGGTCGTGGGTGACCATGACGATGGTCTTGCCGATTTCGAGATTGAGCCGGGAGAGCAAGGCCAGGACGTCCCCGGCCGATTTGCGGTCCAGGTCGCCGGTCGGCTCATCCGCAACCAGGATGTCGGGATCGCTGACCAAGGCCCGGGCAATGGCCACGCGTTGCTGCTGGCCGCCTGAGAGCTGCGAGGGATAATGGTCGAGCCGGTCCGTGAGACTGACCACGCCGAGCGCGGCCCGGACGTGCTCGCGGCGCTGGCGCCTGTTGAGTCCGGTCAGGAGCAGGGGCAGCTCGACGTTCTCGAAGGCGTTCAGGACCGGGATCAGATTGTAGAACTGAAAGATGAATCCGACATGCGCCGCGCGCCAGCGCGCCAGATCGCTTTGCGTGAGAAGGGTCAGGTCCACGCCCCGGTGCAGGATGCGCCCGGAATCGGCTTTGTCGATCCCGGCCACGAGATTGAGCAGGGTGCTCTTGCCCGAGCCGGAGGGGCCCATGAGCGCCAGGAATTCGCCCTCGTCGATGTCAAGCGATACGCCTTGCAACACCGGCACGAACTCTTCCCCGCGCTTGTAGGACTTATGGATGTTTTCGATTTGGATAAGGCTCATGGCGCTCGGCTGGCTTACTTTTCCTTGAGCTTGGGCTTGTCTCCGGATCGCAAGCTCTCCGGAGGGGACAGCAGCACTTTTTCGCCGGGCTTTATGCCGCTTTGCAGACTGGTGTAATCCCCGCTCGCCTCACCCGGCGTGACCGCCACTTCAAGCGCCCGGCCCTGCGGGTCCAGCGTGAAGACCACGCTGTTGCCCTCTCGTTTGGTGAGCGCCGCGGTCGGCAGGCTCAGCACCGGTTCGCGTTCGGCCGGGGTGAGATCGCGTTCCAAAAAAGCCACCTTGGCGCTCATTTCCGGGAGAACCCTGGGATCAAGCCGGTCGAAGCGCACCTTGACCATGACCGTGGCCTTGCTGCGATCCGCCGTGGGCACGATGATGTGCACCCGGCCGGGAAAACGCTCTTGAGGAATGGAATCCAGGCTGATCTCGCAGGGCTGGCCTTCCTTGACCTTGCCGAGGTTGGACTCGGACACGTCGGCTTCGACTTCGAGCGACCCCATGTCCGCCAGGGTCACCACCGAGGCCTTGGCATTGGCCGCCGCGCCGAGCGGGGTCACGATGTCGCCCACGTCCGCGTTCTTGGTCAGGACCACGCCGTCGAAGGGGGCGCGCAACAGGGTGAATTCGCGGTAGACCTCGGCCTGGCGCAGGGCCGCTTCGGCCGCCTCGATGCCGGAGCGGGCCCGTTCGAAGACCGCCTTGGCCTTGCGCAAGCGGGCGACGGCCACGTCGTAGTCCGAACGCGCGATGATCTGCTTGTCGATCAGGATCTTCAGCCGGTTGTAATTGAGCGTCGCGTCCGTCAGTTCGGCGGCGGCCTCTTCCCGGGTGTGTTTGGCGCTGTCGAGATCGCCCTGGGCCTTTTCGGCGGCGGCCTTCACGTCGTCGCTGTCCAGCCTGGCCAGGATCTCGTCGGCCGTAACCCGGCTGCCTTCCTCGACCCCGAGCCAGACCAGGCGCCCGGTGGTCTTGGCGGCCACCGAGGCCTTGCGCTGGGCGACCACATAGCCGCTGGCGTTGAGCAGGGTGAGCGCCTGGCTCGGCCGTTGCAGGCTCGCCACCCCAAGCTCCAGGGCCGGTCCGGAGGAGCGGCTGAAAAGGAAAAACGCCAACCCGGCCAGGACCAGGACCAAAATCCAGAGATATCGGCCTTTCTTGGGGCGTCCAGAGTGAGGGCCCGCCGGGCTTCCGGATTTATCTATTCGCAATATTCCCAAAGTGTCTTTGTTCACGAATAATCCTTATCCGCACAAAAAAACGTCATTTTTTTGAACGGGCTGTCCTGGCAAGCCACTGTTCGGCGAGAGGACGGCGCCGCCGTCTCTTGCTCCGGTTTTGGGAGAGCCAAAACCAGAACCGCTGTTTTTTCCCCCAGAGGGCTGTCGCCCCTGGTCTCTTCCTAGCGGCAGTACCTGGGTTGATCGCCCCATTTGGCGGCGATTTCGCCCATGCGGGCCAGGCGGTCGTCGGCTTTGCGGTAGATGGTGCCTTCCGGGAAGCTTCCATCGGAACTTGGCCGTCCGGCCGGCAGGCCGGTCAGGATTTCCAGCGCGTCTTCGATGGCATCCACCGGGTAGATGTGGAATTTGCCCTGGGCTACGGCTTCGACCACCTCGTCCTTGAGCATCAGGTTGACCACGTTGTCTTTGGGGATGAGCACGCCTTGCGTCCCGGTCAGTCCCCGCCGGCGGCAGACCTCGAAGAAGCCCTCGATTTTCTGGTTGACTCCGCCCACGGCCATGATCGCCCCGGACTGGCTGACCGCGCCGGTGAAGGCGTAGCACAACTTGATCGGGGTTTCGGCCAGGGCCGAGAGCAGGGCGGCCAGTTCAGCCCCGGAGGCCGAGTCGCCTTCGATTTCGGCGTAGCTTTGTTCGAAGCACAGACTGCCGGTCATGACCAGGGGCTTGTTTTTGGCGAACAGGTGCAAAAGGTAGCTTTTGAGGATCATCATGCCCTTGGTGTGGATCGGGCCGCCGAGTTCGGCCTCGCGTTCCAGGTCGAGAATGCCGCCGTGCCCCACGCCCACCGAGCAGGCGATCTGGTGGGGCAAGCCAAAGGCGTAGCCCGAGTATTCGCGCACCGACAGGCCGTTGGCCCGGCCGACGGCCGTACCGTCGGTGGCCACCTTGATCATTTCCCGGTCGTATTCGGCCAGGTATTCCTCTTCCCAGAGATTGGCCCGAAACACCCGCGATTTGCGCACCAGGGACACGCTTTCCGCGCCGACCATCGAAAGTCCCCGGGTTTTGGCCAGGGCCTGGGCTTCGATCATGATGTCGCGGATCAGCGGCAGGTGCAGTGAAATCTTCTGTTGGTCCTCGGCCATGAGCGAGGCCTCGTTGACCAGTTCCTCCAGGGCTGCCGCGTCAAAGGGCGCGAGGTCCGCCTCGGCGATGATCCGGGCCAGCAGGCACAGGTAAAGCCCGAGGTTTTCCCGGGTCCGTTGCACCGTGTCCTGCATGTGGGCCTTGATCTTGAAAAGCTTGGCGAAGCGGTCGTCGCCGTAGAGCAGGGCTTCGTAGGTTTCGTCCGTGCCGACCAGGATCACCTTGAGCGACAGCGGGATGGGCTCGGGTTCGATGGTTTTGGTCCGGGTATGTTCCGCAAAATCGGCCGGGTCCTCGATCCTGGCCAGGTGCGAGCGCAGGGCGCGCAGGAGTCCCTCCCAGGCACCGGGACAGGCGGCCAGATCGTCGATCTTGATGATGCAGTAGCCGCCGTTGGCGCGGTGGATGGCTCCGGCCTTGACCAGGGTGAAGTCCGTGTACATGGCCCCCATTTCGGTTTCGCGCTCGATGCAGCCAAGCAGGTTGAAATAGGAGGGGTGGTCCAGGACGATGACCGGCGCGCCGCTCGTCTTGCCGTTGTCCACGAACAGGTTGACGTCGTAGCGGGCGAAGACGTCTTCGGGCGTCCAGGGCACTTCACCCGGGCGTTCGCTCTGGGGCGCCGGTTCGCGGGGCAGAAGGGAATCGACGTTTTCGAGTACGTCCTCGCGCATGGCCTTGAAATAGGCGGCCAGATCCTCGTGGCCGCCGAAATCTCCTTCCGGGGCGCTCATATGCGCCTCCAGGATCTCGGCCACGGTTTCGCGCACCAATTGCTTTTCCCGGTCGCGCAGGCCGCGTTCCTCCTGGCTTATTTGGCGCAGATAGCCGCCCATGTCGTCCATGACCTTCTCTCCGCGCGCCTTGAGTTCGCGGCGCAGGTCGGCGTCGAGCCGGTCGAATTCCTCGCCGCCGACCACCTTGCCTTCGACCAGCGGGTAGAGCGTAAGCCCCCCCTGGTCATCGATGTCCAGGCTGAAACCGGCGGTCTGGGCGGTGTCTTCCATTTCCTGGTAGATTTCCTCGCGTTTGTTCTGGAAGGCGCGCAGCAGGTTTTGGCGCTTGGCCACGTAGGCTTCCTGTTCGAGGCGCAGCGGTATTTCTTCGCGGATGGCGGCCACGGCCTTGGCCATGTCGGTTTTTAGGCGGCGTCCTTGTCCGGCCGGCAGGCGGATGGCCCGGGGCCGGTCCGGGTCGTCAAAATTGTAGACATAAATGTAGTCCGGCGGCACCGGGGCGTTCTCGGCATGCGGGGCGAGAAAATCGCGCACGAAATAGGTGCGCCCCAGGTTCGGCGAGCCGCACAAATAGACGTTGAATTCCGGGCCAAGGACCGATAAGGCGGTGTTTAAGGCGCGTATCGCCCGGGGCTGGAGTATTTCGCTCGGTCCGGGCGTGAGCGGGACGGCGCGGCTGTCGGCAAAGGGGATGTCGCCCGGAGCGGGGCGGGCGCGCAGGGTATCTGGGGAAAGCGATTTGATTTTGGTCATGAACCATCCTCGAAATAAAATTGAGCGGCCAGAATGGCCCAAAGCGCGTGGCCTGGCAAGCGGGGATTTGCCCTCGCTCGGCCTCGCCGAGCCGCTCTCGCGGGCCCGGCGGCAAAGATGTTGCACGTAATTTGCACTGATATAGGCGGTGCAATCCATCTGGCGAGGGAGGCGGCCCATGCGGCATAATTGGCAAGTCCGTTTTTTCAGCGCGGTCATGGCCGTGGCTGTTTGGGCCGTTATGTCGATGGCCGGCGTGGATTTTTGCCTTGCCCTGGACCAAGTGAAGGGCGACGCCCAGGTCAAGACCCAAGCCAAGGCCAAGGTCGAAAAAACCAAGCGGAAAAAGCGTCCGGCTGCTCCCCGGGCGATCAGCCTGTTCCAGGGAGGCTTTGATCCCACTACCCCGCTCAGTCCCGAGGCCGATCTGAAGAATCGGCTCAATGCCCCTATCCAGCCGGACCAGGCCGATCAGCGTCGATCGGACATGAAATACGATATCGGTGAAAAGCTGCGTCTTACGCCCGGGGCGGCTCCGGCGCCGGCCGGCGGGGCAGCCGCGGCCGGCGGCGGCGTGCGCGCCTCGTGGCAGTCCAAGGGCAATATGGCCGTCAGCGGGGGCGTCGGCTACGACACCGAGGGCCGCGCCAAGGCCGGGTCCCCCTCGCCGGCCGGTCCGAGCGAAAACGCCTCTCCGGGACCGGCCGCCGGCGTCATGTTGAAATACTCCTTCTAACCGGTTATCCTTCCCTCTTCGGCCGGGGCTTGGGCCCGGGCCGTCCGCCGCCTGTTTCGAGAGCGCGGCCTCATGAAACCTTTGCAGAGTCCCTGACATTGTGACCAGAGCTTTCATAAAAAAAACAATCCTGTTGCTATCGCTGGGTCTGCTCCTCGTCGCCCCGGCCGTGCCGCGTCTGATTTCCCTGTACGTCGGACCGGAGGCGATCAGGCTCACGGCGGCCAGTTTTTTGGGAGGCATGCTGGGCCGGGAGGTGACCGTGCGCGGCAGGGCCGCCTTGACGCTTCTGCCGCGCCCGTCGATCGTTATCGAGGATATTTCCGTGGCCAATCCGCCGGGATACGACGGGGAGATGTTTTTCGCCCGCCAGGCGCGCCTTGAGTTTCGTCTGGCCAGCCTCCTGTCCCGGCGCATCGATTGCGACAGCCTGACCTTGTTCGGCGCGCAACTGGATGTGAGCGTCGACGGCCGGGGCGCAAGCAATTGGCATGACGTGCTTTCCGGGGCGAGACAGGTGATCTCCGGGGCGGCCAGCAAAGACAACCCGGAGCTGACGGCCGGTTTTACCGTGGACAGTTCCAAGATGCGTATCGTGCTCGCCGACGGCGAGATCACCTACCGGGATCTGGGCCGGGGAACCTTGCTGCGCCTGACCGGACTGCGTTGCGCCCTGGATCAATACGGCGGTTTCAGCGTGCATTTCGCCGCGCCGGGCGCTTTCCCGGGGCTGGACGCCGAGGCCGAAGCCGCCGGCATGGGCGCGATCGATCCGGTGACGGAGGGTCTGGAGGTGCGCAACGCCAGGCTGTCGGTCGTGCTTCGCGCCGCGGCCCAGGGCGTTTCCAGACAATCGGCCAATCAAGCGGCCGCCTCCCCGCTGGTCACGCTCGGCGCTGTCTGCGATTTCACCCAGGCCGCGCAGCGCCTGAATCTGGCCGGACTGACGCTGGAAATGCCCGGGGTCAAGCTGTCCGGCCGGGCCGGTCTTTCGCACGCCGACGATCCCGGTGCGCGGCGTCTGAACTTTGACCTCGCCGCCGAAAGCTGCGACCTGGGCGTCTTGCTGGCCGCCTTTCCCAAGATGGGGGCGGAATTGTTGTCCGGCGGGGCCTCCGTCTTGGCCGAGGGATCGCTTGGACTGGGCAAGCTCAGCCTGGGCGAGCTGGCCGTGCACAAGCTGGCCGCCAGGGTGCGCCTGGGAGAAGACAAGGCGGTTTCGGCCTTGATTTCGGGGCATCTGGCCGATGGGGAATTTACGGCCGATGCCTCGGTGGTTCCTGAATCAGACGCCACGGATCTTTCCCTGACTTTTGGGGCCACTGCCTCGGGTTCGGGCGCGGAGGGCGCGGGAGGCCGTGGCGCTTTCGGCAGCCTGCGCGCGCGCCTGACCGCCGCCGGAGCCAGCGGGCGCCTGGACCTGCACGACACGTCGTTTGGCGAGGCAGCCCGGGCGTTTGGCCTGCCGTACCGTGATTTTGCCCGGTTCGACGGACTGGGCCCGGTTTCCGGAGGAGCTTCTTTTGCGGTCATTCCCAGTGGCGGACAACCCGGAGAGAACGGGCTCGAACTCAGCGACATCGAATGGCGCTGGCCGGATTTCGAGGCCAAGGGCAAGGCGACGCTCGTTCTGCCGGCCTTGCGCGGCTTGTCGTTCACCGATGTTTTTCTCGGCGCGCGCGGCGTCGCCGATCTGAGCGCCACCTGGGGCCAAGCCCAGGCCCCTGCCCCGGTTGCGGCCCTGGCTCCAACCCCGGTCCCGGACAGGGTCCCGGTCCCGTACCAGGCTCACAGCAAGGTTCCGGTAAAGATCCCGGCTCCCCTGGCCGCCAAGGGAGCTCCCGCCAAGCCCGGGCCGCAAACGGCCAAGGCAACGGCGCGGGTGCAATTCACCTCCCATCCGACCGAAGTCAAGGAGGCCAAGCAGGCGAAACCGGCTCCAGGTTTCGATCTGGCCGTCCAGCTGAGTTTCGACGACCCTTCCGGCCCGGGGCAGGTGCGCGCGGACCTGGCCGGCCTGGCCGGTTTCGATCCCCAGACCGAATCCTGGCGGCTCAAAAACGCCAAGATCGACGGCAAAACCGAACTGCGCCTGCCGGCCCTCTCGCCTTTGTCGGTTGCGCACGTTGCGTTCAAAGGCCGGCTGGAAGCCGATTTCGGCAAGGGGTCGGCGGAGATGACCCAGGCCACGCTCGACGCGGGCTTTGCCAAGGGGGATGGCCACCTGTCCGTGGCTTCGTTGTGGGAAGATCCGAAATTCACCGGGACACTGAATCTGGCCGAGTTTTCGCCGCGCCAGGCGGCTGCGGCCTTGTCCTTGAACCTGCCCGGGGAGATTTCGCCCAAGGCCTTGGCCAAGGCGCGCGGTTCGTTCGATATTGCCGCCGACGCCAAGGAAATCGCCCTGCGCCGGGTCCGCATGCTGCTGGACTCCACCAATATTTCCGGGCAGGCGGCGTACGTCCCGAAAACCCGCGCCGTCACCTTCGACCTGGATGCCGACGAGATCGAGCTGTCCAACTATCTGTCTTCGGCGCCGGCGAGCCAGACCAAGACGTTGACCGGCCACGGCGGCCAGTCGGATACGCCGTACAACACCGCGGCCTGGCGCGACCTGAACATCGAGGGCCGGGTGCGGGTGGCCTGGTTTCGGCGCGAGGGATTGGTGTTCAAACAGCCGGACATCTCTGTGTCGGTGAAAAACGGCCAGTTTCGGGCCGAGTTGCGCTCGCGCGACTTCTACGGCGGCCGATTCAGCGCCGAGTTTCGCGCCCAGGCCCTGGACCGTGGCATGTCTTCCTGCGCCGACCTGAAGCTCGACGACGTGGACGCCGACGCCTTTTTGCGCGATCTGACCGGTGACCTGGTGGTCACCGGCCGGGGCAGCGCCTCGGTCTCGGTGTGCGGCCGGGGGGAATCCGAGGCCGCCTGGTGGCGCGAAGTCTCGGGCAGCGCCGGACTGATTGTGCGGCAAGGCGTCATGCCGCTCCGGGAATCGGGCCGAACCCCGAAAAATCCCGCCGACGTGGAACAGATCGCCTTTCGGGTCATGAGCGCCTCGTTTCGCATCGCCAAGGGCGTGGCCACGACCGAGGACGTGGTGCTCGACGGCCCCAAGCTCACGGCCAAGGGCCGGGGCTGGGTCAACCTGATCGAGGAAACCCTGGACCTGGCCTTGAACGCGGTCTACGAGGGGTCGGCCAAGGTGCCGGTGGGCATCAAAGGGCCGATCCTGGAACCGAAGCTGGACATCGACCGGAGCGCCGCGGTCGGCGACACGATCTTTCGGATCTTCAACACCATCGTGAGCACGCCTGAAAACACTTACAGGGTGTTACGAAAATTTATATTTTAGATGCATGCCGCCTTGGCTGAGGCCGCCGGGCCTCAACGCCGGGGCGGCCCCGAGCCATGGAGCGCCAAGTGTCCAAGCCAGGCCCCCCGCCTCTCGCCAAAATCGTTTCCGGAGGCCAGACCGGCGTGGATCGCGCCGGCCTGGACGCGGGCCTGGACTCGGGCCTTGCCGTCGGCGGCTGGTGCCCCAAGGGGCGGCTGGCCGAGGACGGAGCGATCCCGGCGCGCTACGCCTTGCGGGAAATGGCCAAGCCCGGCTACCCGCCGCGCACCCGTCAAAACGTGCTGGATTCCGACGCCACCTTGATTCTCTCCGACGCTGAGCCGACCGGCGGCACCAGGCTGACCATGGTCTTCGCCCTGAAATTGTCCAAGCCCTTTCTCGTGGCCGCGCCGGATACGGCCGATCCGGCCATGCTTGCCGCCTGGCTCCGGGACAACCGGGTCGGGGTGCTCAACGTGGCCGGACCCAAGGAAAGCAAGTGCCCGGGCATTTACCGGCGCTGCCGGGAACTCTTGCGCCAGGTCTTTAGCCTTTTGGCCCGCCCGGACCGGGTCGGCGAGCCTCCGGCGGGGTACCTCCCGCGACTGGGAGTCCCCGGCAGGCTAAAGCAATTGCGCGCCTCTCCGATAAGAAAGCCATGGCCAAGAAGAAAACCGCCAAAAACGTCGCCGATGCGCCGCGCAATCCTTTCAGATCCATCCTGATCGGCTTGATGTTGATCGGGATGCTGGTCGCCGGGGTGACCGTGTTCGGCAACATGCTCGACACCAAGGGGCCAACCACGTCTTTATATAAAGGCGCCTTCACCTATGCGGAAATGGCCGATACCGTCCGGGAACTGCGCCAGCGGCAGCACGATCTGAATTTCAACTCGCCGTTCGCCCCGGGCGCCTTCCGCGAAGAGAGCCAACATAGCCGCATCTAGTGTGACATCCCCGAAATTCGTTGCTATGGCGATCGCAGCGAATTTCGAGGATGAGCTGCGCCGTATTTGACTTTTCAGATTAAAAGGGCGACAGGGTGGGGGAGTCTTCGCCTCCGAAAACTTCGCTTGCGACATCCGCCTTGCGAGGGAGCCATGACCGATCCCGCAACCCTCATCGCGGCCGCCGCGCCCATCCCGGTCCCCTGGGGAGTGCTTGAGGGACTGCGTCTGGCGGCCTTTCTGCTGCACATTATCGCCATGAACATCCTGCTCGGGGGCTCGCTCATTGCGGCCGTAGCTTGCGGACGGGGCAGCGCCTTGCCCGGGCACGCCGTACGTTCGCTGACGAACGCCCTGCCCACGGTCATGGCCCTGACCGTCAACCTGGGCGTGCCGCCGCTGCTCTTTATCCAGGTCGTCTACGGGCAATTTTTTTACACCAGCTCCATCCTCATGGCCTGGATATGGCTCGCGGTCATCGGGATCCTGATCATTGCCTACTACTGCCTCTACCTGCACGACTGGCGGGTCGGGCATGCCGGGCCCGTCGGAGCGGACGGCCGGGCGAAAGCCGGTGCGCCCTCGGCCTTTATCCGCCTGGCCGCGGCGTTGCTTGCGGCCAACGCCTTCATCTACGTCTGCAATCTCTCTCAGACCCAGAATCCGGCCGGCTGGGTGGGGGCGGTCGGAGCGGTGAGCGGAACGTTTTTGCCGCTGGCCGACCCGGCGCTTGTCCCGCGCTTTGTGCATTTCCTGATCGGAGCCGTGGCCGTGGCCGGGCTGGCCCTGACCCTGGCCGGACGCCTGGGTTGGTTCGCCACGCCCGACGAGCGCACCGAGGCGTACGGGCTGCGCGTGTTTTTTTTCGCCACCCTGGCGCAGGCCTGCGCCGGAGTCTGGTTTTTGGCCAGCCAGCCGGCGGTCACGGTCAGCCGGTTTCTGGGGGGAAGCCCCATGGCCACGGCCCTGCTCGCCGTGGCGGCGCTTTTGACCCTGGTGGCCTTGATTTTCGCACGCCGCCGGGTGGTCCTGCCTTGCGCCTTGGCCGTCCTGGGCGTGCTTTCGGCCATGGTGCTCATGCGCGAGGTCGTGCGCCTATCAAGACTCGCGCCTTACTTTCATCTGGAAGATCTGCGCTTGGTTCCGGAGTACGGACCGGCGGTGCTCTTCGCCGTGCTCCTGGTCGTGGCCCTGGGCGCGCTCGGCTGGCTGGCGCGGCAATTCCGGCGCGCCGGGCAGACCGAAAAGGGGGCCTGAGCCATGGACTACCCGGTCTGGCAACTCGGCGCTTTCGGCGGCGGCCTGCTTATCGCTCTTATTGCCACGGTTCACGTCTTCGTGGCCCATTTCGCGGTCGGCGGCGGCCTCTACCTGGTGCTCACCGAGCACTTTGCGCGCGCCCGCGCGCTTCCGGCGGTTCTGACCCACGTCAAAAAGCACGCCCGCTTCTTTTTGCTGCTCACCATGGTCTTCGGCGGGCTCACCGGCGTCGGCATCTGGTTCACCATCTCCCTCTTGTCCCCGGCGGCGACCTCGCTGCTCATCCATAAGTTCGTCTTTTTCTTTGCCGCCGAATGGGTGGCCTTTGTGGTCGAAATAGCGGCGCTGCTCGTCTATTATTACCGCTTCGACCAGATGGACGCGCGCGCGCATCTGGTCACCGGCTGGATCTATTTCGTAGCCGCCTGGACGTCGCTTTTCTTCATCGGCGGCATCGTGAGCTTCATGCTCACCCCGGGCGAGTGGTTGACCAGCGGCAACATTTGGGACGGCTTTTTCAATCCCTCATTGTGGCCTTCGGTGGTTCTGCGCACCGCCATGGCCCTGCTTTTGGCCGGGGTGTTCGGCTTCGTCACCGCCATCCGGGTCAAGGACGACGCGGCGCGCGAGCAATTGGTGCGGTATTGCGCCGTCTGGGCGACGCTCCCGTTTTTCGCGGTCATGGCTTCGGGCCTGTGGTATCTGGAGAGCCTGACGCCAACTTCCAAGGCCCTGGTGCTCGGGGGCAATCCGGAAATCGCCTTGTATCTGAACGCCTTCCGGCTATGCGGCCCGGCCATCGCCGTCCTGGCCGCGATCATGGCCGTCAAACTGCCGGGCCGGGTCAGGATGGCCCTGTGCCTGCTCATCTTTGCCCTCGGTTACGCCTACATCGGCTCGTTCGAGTATGTCCGCGAGGCCGCCCGCAGGCCCTATATCATCGAGGGCGCGGTCTATTCCAACGGACTTGCGGTCACAGACACGCAGGCGGTCAAGGACTCGGGCGTGCTCAATGCAGGCGGCTGGACAGCGGTCAAGCGCATCACCGGGGATAACGAGGTAGAGGCCGGCCGCGAGATTTTCACCCTCGCCTGCCAGGCCTGCCATTCGCTCGGCGGGCCGATGAAGGATATCGTGGGCCTCACGCGAAAATATCCGCGCTTCGGGGCCGAAGCCATGCTCAAGGGGTTGGGCCGTATTTCGGGCTATATGCCGCCGTTCCCGGGCACGGACCGGGAAAGGCAGGCTCTGGCGGCCTATTTGACCGAAGGCCTGCACGGGAAAAAGCCTCCGGAAGCGGTGTTTGAACCAAAGGCCTTGCCCGTGCCGGTTCCGGCCGTGGAACCGGAGCGCGAATATACTCTCACCGCCTGGAGCGCCCAGGGTCTGATGTTTTTCTCCGACGCGGACCAAATGTTTCGCCTGTTGCCGCCGGGGGACACCTTGCGGGCCATGCTCATCAAGCGCGGCGATCCGCCGCAGGTCGTGTCCCAGGGCGTGGAAATAAGCTACCGCCTGGAGCCGGGCTCGTTGGACCCGGCGGCGCGACTTTCGTATTGGCAATTCGCCAAGAACGAGTCAGGCGGGAGCTTGCCGCCAAACACCGGCGCGGCCGGTCTGGGGACGTCGGGAGCGATGCTTCAAGGGACCGGGAAGTCCGCGGATTCGGGGATTTATCAGGCCGTGGCCGTCCCGGCCTCGCCGTACGCAAACCCGGCCGGGATCAACCCCTATCCCCTGGTCACGGTCGAGGCCAGGCAGGCCGGCAGCGGGGCGCTGTTGGCCTCGACCACGGCCGTGTTGCCCGCGTCCACTGAAATGGGCTGCAAGAACTGCCACGGCGGGCCCTGGCGCGTCGACGGGACCATGGGCGTGAGCCGTGAGACCGCCGGCGACATCGTGAGCGTCCACGACCGCCGCAACGGCACCGATTTGGCCCGGCGCGCCAAGGCGGGCAGCCCGGCCGCCTGCGGCGAGTGCCACGCCGACGCCGCCACGGGGGCGCAGGGCGATGGCAAGCGCCTGAACCTGTCCACGGCCATCCACGGCCTGCATGCCGCCGTTTTGGCCGGCGCCGGGGACAAAGCCTGCGTGTCCTGCCATCCGGCCGACCCGGGGGGCGCGACCCGGGCCTACCGCGGCGTACACTTGGCGAACGGGCTTGCCTGCACCGATTGTCACGGGGGCATGGATGACTTCGCCCTGAGCCTGCTTCGCGCCGAACAAGGCAAGGGCAAGGCGGCGGCGGGTACGCTCGCGGCCAACCTGATCCCGCGCGCCGCGACCGTGGATAAAATCAATCCCCGCTCGCCTTGGACCGGTCAACCCGATTGCCTGACCTGTCACGCGGGCTTCGGCCGGGGAGGCTCCGGCGCGGACTCGGGATTCAACGTCTGGACCAAGGACGGCGAGGAACTTTTCGCTGCGCGGCGCGACGAAATGCAGGCCGTGGCCTGCGCCGCCTGCCATGGCGCGCCGCACGCCGAATACCCTACGCAGAACCCGTACGGGGAAAACCGCGACAACCTGCAACCCTTGCAATACCAAAAATTGGCCGCACCCCTGGGGGCGAAAGGCGGCTGCGTCGCCTGCCACACCGCGCCCATGGACGTGAGCGCCCACCACCCGCCTCCGGAGTAAAGCAAGCGCGCATGGCCTGGCGCCTGGATAACATACGCGTCAAAATATGCTGCTCCACCCGTCCGGCCGCGCCGCGCAAATGACGGCTTGGCCACCGGCAACAACAATCCGGCATTCTTTTCTTGTGATCCCATGACGCGGCGACGCGTCGGGCAAAGTCCCGTTCTTTTTCCCCGCCAGTGCGCGCTTCAGGCTCAGCGTAACTTTCCGCCGCCTCGGAGCAACTTTCCTTATTGATGCGACGCGGCAGCGGCGCCCATCCAATGCATGATTATTCCCAGGCGGCCCGCGATGCATCCCGCGACCCGGGCTTTTTGCCCGGCGACCGCCGGCGCGTGGCCCGAACCAATGCAAAGGAGGCTCTCATGGCCGATACCTCATCTGGCGACCTCAACATCGTCGCGCTGGGCGATTCCATCACCTACCCGATCAACCACGCCACCGGCTGGGTGATCCAACTGCAGCCCATGTTCCCGGACGCCCAGATCACCAATGCCGTCGTGCCCGGAAATACCTTGTCCGAGATGGAAGTCCGGATGCAAAGCTATGTTTCGGAGGCGGGAAAAGAAAATAGCATGATTATTTGGAGAGGAACGAACGATCTGCCCTCGGGGACGAATCCGACCACCGCCGCGTCTGAAAGCGGCACGACGCAACGCAGGCCACGGCCTGCGTCGCCTGCCGCACCGCGCCCATGGGCGTGAGCGCCCGCCACCTGGACAACATACGCTGTTTCACCCGCCCGGCCGAGCCGCGAAAATGACGGCTTGGCCGCCGGCAGCAGCAATCCGGCTTTCTTTTCTTTTGATTCCATGATGCGCGGGGCCCGCCGATGCGGCGACGCCTTGGGAAAAGTCCCGCTCGTTTTCCCCGCCAGTGGGCACTTCAGGTGGCAGCGTAACTTTTCATCGCCCCGGAGCAACTTTCCTCATTAATGCGACGCGGCAGCGGCGCCCATCAAATGCATAATTATTTCAGACGGCCAGCGAGACGCCTCGCGGCCGGGGCTTCTTGCCCGGCGACCGTTGCCGGCGCGTGGCCCGAACCAATGCAAAGGAGGCTCTCATGGCCGATACCTCATCTGGCGACCTCAACATCGTCGCGCTGGGCGATTCCATCACCTACTCGGTCAACCACGCCACCGGCTGGGTGACCCAACTGCAATCCATGTTCCCGGACGCCACGATCACCAATGCCGGCGTGTCCGGAAATACCTTGTCCCAGATGGAAGTCCGGATGCAGAGCTATACTCCGGAGGCGGGAAAAGAAAATATCATGATTATTTGGGGAGGAACGAACGATCTGCTCGCGGGGACGGATCCGGCCGCCGCCGCGTCCGAGTTGGCCAGCCTGGTCAGCGAGGCCAAGTCCGAGGGCTGGGTGACCTGGGTGGTCGACGCCCTGCCGCGCACCGATGTGAGTCAGACCAATATCGAGCAATTCGACGTCGACGTGTATACGACCGTTGCCGCCGACCGTTTCATCGACATGTATTCGTATTTCACGTCCTCCTTGAACTCGCCCGTGACCTCGCTGTACAGCTCGGACGACGTGCACCCGGGCACCACGGGGGACAAGCTCATCGCCTCGGTCATGGCCGCCGATATCGAGAGCACCGTCGATTCCGCGGGGAGCCTGGCCTTCCCCGGCCAGAAAATGGCCACGAGCGTATCATCATCGGGCACCGGGACATCCATTGTGGCGTTAGCCCAGTACCAATCGACGCTTTTCGCGGTCTCAAGCTAGGGAATAAAGCGTGGCGCTCGCCCGTGGCCGGTGAGGCGGTCGGGGATGCGCCAGGACCGCCGCTCCTGAGAGCATGGACGCCGTGGTGTGGTTCGCCGGCTTCCCGGTCTTTTCTCAATTGATCCGGTAGTGGCAGCCGATGGATTGCTTGTTGCGCATGGCCGCCAGCGTAATCAGGTAGGCGGCCTGGCAGCCGTGAAACAGGTCCACGATGGGTTTTGAGAGCGGGGTTTCGCGGTAGAAGTCGTGCAGGTGCCGGTTCTGGTCGCGCAGGTCTTCGAAGGCCCGTTTCAGGCGCGAGCCGGTGCGGTGGATGCCGACGTAGTTCCACATGGTGTTTTTGATGGTGGCCCAGTCCTGGGCAATCAGGGCCGGGTCTTCGTTGTTGTCGGAGCCCGGGGCGACCCAGTCCGGGATCGAGTCCAAAAGCTTGCGGCCGTGCGCCGCCCGGTCGCCCTGGTAGCGCAGGGCGATGTCCTCGCCGGCGCTTTGTCCCCAGACCAGGCATTCCAGAAGCGAGGTGCTGGCCATGCGGTTGGCCCCGTGCAGCCCGGTGCAGGAGCATTCGCCCACGGCGTAGAGCCGCTCCAGCGTGGTGCGGCCGCGCTCGTCCACCAGCACGCCGCCGCAGAAATAGTGCGCCGCCGGGACCACGGGGATGGGTTTGACGCCCACGTCCACGCCGATTTCCAGGCATTTTGCGGCGATGGCCGGGAAGCGTTCGCGCACGTTCGGAACGTTTGTGGCGTCGAGATAGACGCAGTCTTCGCCGGTTTGCAGCATTTCCTCCAGGACCGCTCTGGTCACGATGTCGCGCGGGGCCAGGTCCAGGCGCTGGTCGTAGCGCCCCATGAAGGCTTCACCCCGGGAATTGACCAGGCGGCCTCCCTCGCCGCGCATGGCCTCGCTGATGAGGAAGCGCCGCTCGGCGCGGTGGAAGAGGGTGGTTGGATGGAACTGGATGAATTCCTCGTTTAAGCTCTTCACCCCGGCGCGGTAGGCCATGGCCAGGGCCGAGCCAATGGACGGCCGCGAATTGCTGGTGTGCAAAAAGATCTGGCCCACGCCGCCGGTGGCCAGGACGGTGAAGTCGGCCAGAACGGTTTCGACCGCGCGCTCGTGCTCGTTGAAGACGTAGGCCCCGACGCACTGGTTGGCCAATTGGTACTTGTATTCCAAAAGTTTGGCCTGGTGGTGCGAGGTGAGCAGGTCCACGGCCGTGCGCCGGGTCAGAACCGTGATATTCGGATTCCCGCGCACAAGCTTGGCCAGGGCGTCCATGATGGCCGCGCCGGTCTGGTCGGTGGCGTGCACGATGCGGTTGACGCTGTGGCCGCCCTCCTTGGTCAGGTGAAAATCCCCGCCGGGGGCGGTGTCAAACGGCACGTCCGCCTTTTCGACGAGCACTTCGCGCACGCAGGCGGGCCCGTATTTGGCGATGTGGCGCACGGCCTTCAGGTAATTGTGCCCGGCGCCGCAGGCCAGGATGTCTTTTTCCAGAAGGCGCGGCGAATCGCCCGGTCCGGTGTAGACGATGCCGCCCTGGGCCAGAGGGCTGTTGCCGCCGACCAGGTCCTCGCCCGAGGTGAGCAGGGTCACGGCCAGGCCTTTTTCGGCCATGGCCAGAGCGGCCGTGCAACCGGCCAATCCCGACCCGATCACCAGCGCTTGGGTGTGCATACGCGGGGAAGTCATGACGTAAATGTCCTTTGAGCGATGTCAGCCGGCCTTGCGACAGGCGTCGAGCATCCTGGCCAGAGCCAGCCTGGCCGGTTCGGAAACGTCCGGGCTCACCGAGACCGGGGGGTCCCGGTCCAGGTCCGTGAGCTGCCGGGCGAGCTTTTCTTCGGTGATTTTGGCCATATTGGAGCAGCCGTGGGCGATCAGGGGCACGATGGTTTTGACCCCGGCGTATTTTTTCGCGAGCCTGGCGACCATGTTGATCTCGGTGCCCACGGCCACGGTCGCGCCCGCCGGGGCGGCCTCGCAGTACCGGATGATGTGCGAGGTCGAGCCGCAGCTGTCGGCGGCGACGACGGCGGCGGGCGAACATTCCGGGTGCACGACCACCAGCGCCCCGGGGTGAGCGGTGCGGAAGGCCTCGATGGCGCTTGGCCGCAGGCGCGAATGGATAACGCACTGGCCGGGCCAGATCAGGACGTCCTTGTTTGCCAGGTCCGCCGGGTCGATCGTTTTGCCTTGGGAGAACACGTCCAGGACCTGGCGCCGGCCGGCCTTGACGCCGAGCAGGTCGCAGGTGTTGTGGGCCAGGTTTTGGTCCGGCAAAAAGAGCACGCCATCGCCCTGGCCGAGCGCCCATTCGATCATGATCCGGGCGTTGGCCGAGGTGCACACCGAGCCGCCCATGCGGCCGCAGATGGCCTTCACCTCGGCCTGGGAATTGACGTAGGTCAGGGGGATGATTTTGCGCCCGCCGCCCCGCAAGCGTTGCATCACCATATCGACCAGCGGGGCCGGAGCCATGTCCGAGAGCACGCAGCCGGCCGTGGGGTCCGGGATGAAGACCTTTTGCGCGGGCTTAGCCAGCACGGCGGCGGTTTCGGCCATGAAGTACACGCCGCAAAAGACGATGCGCGAGGCCACGAGCCCCTCGATGCGGCGGGAGAGCTCCAGGGAATCTCCGGAGAAGTCGGCGTGGCGAAAGACTTCGTCGCTTTGGTAGTGGTGGGCCAAAATGGCCAGATCGGCGCCAAGGCGGGCTTTGGCGGCGAGGATGCGGTCGAAAGGCGAATCGTTCATGAGTCTATCTCGATATGCACATGCTGAAGTCGGCGGCTGGAGCGGAATGGGTGATGCGTCCGACCGAGATGAAATCGACCCCAAGCCGGGCCAAGGCGCCAATATTCTCCAGCGTCACGCCGCCGCTGATCTCGGTCTCGATGCCTTGCGGAATTGCGGCCAAAGCCTTGCGTATCCCGCCCTCGTCCATGTTGTCGAACATGATGCGGCTTGGGCGCAGGGCAACGGCCTGCTCGACCTCCGCCAGATCGCGGCATTCGATCTCCAAGGGGATTTCCCCGAGCGTGTCCGCATGATGCCCCTCGCGCAACGCCGCGACGGCCCGGCCAATGCCGCCCGCCCGGTCGATGTGCGTGTCCTTGAACATGAGCATGTCTTCGAGGGTCAGGCGGTGGTTGACCCCGCCGCCGGCGAGCACGGCGTATTTTTCCGGATAGCGCAGGCCGGGCAGGGTCTTCCTGGTGTCGAGCAGCCGTGTTTTGGTTTCGCCCATGGCGTGGGCGTAGCGCCTGGTCAGGCTGGCCACTCCGCTTAAATGGGTTATATAATTTAGGATTACTCTTTCAGCCTTGAGCAGTGTCAGGGCCGGGGCGGAAATTTCCGCGACGACCCCGCCCGGGGCGACGCACCGGCCGTCGGCGAGCGGCAGTTGGACCTCGCGGTCGCCCGCGCCTTCGCAGCGCGCAAGGATCAAGGCAATGAGCGGGCCGCCGGCCAGAACCGCGTCCTGCTTGGCCACGATCACGGCCCGGGCCCGGTCGTCCGGGGTAAAAACGGCCAGCGAGCTCAAATCGCGGCCGTCCTCGGTCAGGGCCAGATCGATGCCGCGCATCAGAAAGTCGCGGGCCCGTCCGGTGAAAAAGCGTTCAAAAAGGTCCTGTTGCATGGGGACTATCGCGCGCGGGGCGCGGCCGGGTTTTCGGAAGAAAGCCTAGGCCACTTGGCCGGGCTCAAAGCCGATTTTTTTGATCGCCGCGCGGATCAACTCGGCGTCGACCGGGGTTTTCTCCTCAAAGGCGGCCAGACCCTTTTCCAGGCTGACCGTGACATTTGCGACGCCGGGCACGGCTTCAAGGGCCTTGGTGACGCTGGCTACGCAGTGGTTGCAGCTCATGCCTTTGACCGGGACGGTTTTCATGGCGCGCTCCGATTCGGATTACCGCGGGTTTACACCCACGTGGTGTGGTACCTGGTGAATATGACGGTGAGCAGACCGCTTAAGGCCAAGCCGAGGATGACCAAGCTCATCACGATCGGGACCAGAACCGGCACCCAGCCGTGGACCCCGCCCAAATCCATGCACCGGCTCCGAATGTCGCTAGCCGGCGAGGAACGCCTCAGGGACAAGATGGCCGAACGCGCGCGGCGGTAGTAGAGATAATACCCGGTCAAACCGCAGGCAACGTGGACGATCAGGGCGGCTTGGGGTTTGAGGGACACGATGAGGGCGACGGCGGCCCAGAGGTACATCTTGCGGTAGAGCAGCCACCAGGGGGCGAAGAAGAAGGCCGGCCAGTGCCAGGTGGCGGTGAATCTTCCGCACAGCTCGTCGAAGCGCGCAAAACGGGTGAGATAGGCCCGGCGGTTCTTGATGACGAAGGCTTCGTATTCTCCGGTTTCGATGACGTCCATGGCGTTTGGTTATTGTTCGTCCAACCAGCGCGAGGCGGCGGCGAAGTCGAGGGTGCCGGCGTAGATCGCCCGGCCGGTGATGACTCCGGCCAACCCTTGGGCGGCCAGGGGGTGGAGCGCTTGGACATCGGCGAGGGCATGCACGCCGCCGGCGGCGATGACCGGAAGCGATGTCGCCGCGAGCAGGCGCTCCATGGCTTTGATATTGATTCCGGACTGCATGCCGTCGCGGCTGATGTCGGTGTAGACCAGAAAGGCGGTCCCGGCCCGGGTCACCCGGGGCAGGACGTCGTCCACGACCAGACCGCTGTCTTCGACCCAACCTTTGGTCTTCAGGCGGCCGTCCACGGCGTCGAGCGAGACCCCGATGCGGCCGGGAAAGGCCGTGCACAGGAGGGCAAAAGTCTCGGGGTCGGCCAGCGCCATGGTGCCGATGATCAGGCGGCTGACTCCGGCGCGAATGTAAGCCTCGGCTGTGCCCAAATCGCGGATGCCGCCGCCGAGCTGGACCGGAATGCCGACGTCCGCGCAGATGCGGGCGATGAGGTCGAAGTTCTTTGGGGCGCCGCTGAACGCCCCGTCCAAATCAACCAGGTGCAACCATTTGGCACCCTGCCCGGCCCAATGCCGGGCCATGGCCTCGGGATCGGTGGAGAACACCGTCACCTGGTCGGCCAAGCCCTGGCGCAGACGCACGCACTGGCCGTCCTTGATGTCCACGGCGGGAAATAAAATCACAGGCCCATATCCTTGATGCCCTTGTGGATGGCTTCGGTGGCCAGGTCCATGGCCGTGACCCACTTGCCGCCCCGGTTGACGAACTTTTTGAAGTCCAAAATGTTGTCGGACAGGGCTTGCTGCTCTTCCTCATAATGGAAATGCCGGTAAAGGCCGCCGGTTTTCACGTCGATCAGGTACAGGTCGAGGATGACCTTGGCCGGCCGGTCGGATCCGGCCGGGCCGCCGATGCGCTCGCGGAAGAGTACGGTCTGGGGCACGAGGATGAAATCGACCTTGGCGCATTTGCCGATTTCTGACCAGTATTTGCGCACCGAGCCTCGTGTTTCACTTACGTCTTTCGGAGTTTTGACCAGGCATTCCCTGACCTGGCCGGGCGGCAGAAAGATCTTATTGGTCTGCTTGGTCAGGGCGTCGGCGAGCACGTCATCCAATTCGGCCAGGACGCGTTTGTCGACGGACTGGGCGTCCGACGGGAGGATGCCGCCCGGAACCTCCCAGGCCTGGTCGGGATTGGAGAAGGGCGCGGTCGCGAAAGTGGCCTCGGAGGTGATCGTGGCCTCGGGGTTGATTTTGGCGCAGGAAGCGGCGGCGAGCAAAAGCGCGGCCGTAAGGGCCAACGCGACCGGGTGGGTGAAAGAACGCGATTTCATTCGAGACTCCCCTTGGTGCTGGGAACGCCGGCGCGGCAGAGGGTCAGGGCTTGGCGCAAAGCCAGCCCCAGGCCCTTGAAGGCCGATTCCAACAGATGGTGTCCGTTTTGTCCGTAGGCGAAGCGGATGTGCAGGTTGAGCTTCGCGCCTTGGGCCAAGGATTTGAAAAACTCCCTCCAGAGGTCTTTTTCCTCGCCGGCGATCAGCGCGGGCAAGACGGCGTCGTCGTAAACCAGATAGGGCCTGCCCGAGATGTCGAGCGCCACATCGGCCAGGGACTCATCCATGGGCACGCGGGCCCAGCCGATCCGGCAGATGCCGGCGCGGTCGCCCATGGCCTGGGCCATGGCCTGGCCAAGCGTGAGTCCGATATCCTCCAGGCTGTGGTGGGCGTCGACCTCCAGGTCGCCCTTGCAGGCAAGAAGGAGGTCTATTCCGGCCCAAAAGGCGGTCAGGGTGAGCATGTGGTCGGCGAAGCCGACTCCGGTGGAGATATCGGTGACGCCCGCCCCGTCCAGGTTGACCTCGACGCGGACGTCGGTCTCCTTGGTTTTTCGGGCCAGGGTGGCCTGGCGTGGGCTCATATCCCCTCCTTGGCCGGTTTGTCCTTCCCCGTATTTGCCGTCACGGGCGCCACCTCGGACTGGGGGGCGGATTCGGCAACGGGAGTCGCTTGGAGTTCGGCGCTGGATGCCTGGGCGGGTGCGGTCATGGGAGTCCCGGTCGGTTCGGCGGCTGGCGCTTCGGCGGTTTCAGGAGCGGGCGTCGGGCCGGTCGCTGATGCGGCCGCGTTGGCGGCCGCGGCGGCGAAACCCGCGTCGATTTCGTCTTGCGTTCCCGGCGCTTCGGCCATTTCGGCGGTTTCGACGGCGAGTTCGGTTTCCGCGCTGGCCTCGGCCTCGGCCTTGGCCGGCTCGTCCTCGGGGAAAAGCTCCTTCATGGCCTCGGCCTTGCGTTTTTCCAGATCCACGCGCTCGAATTCGAGTTCAAAAGAGCGTTTGACGTCGGTGGTCATGTTACGCAACTGGGCCATGAGCTTGCCGACCTTGACCATGATTTCGGGCAGGCGCTCGGGCCCGATGACGATCAGGGCCACGACCATGATGATGATAAATCCCGAGGAATCGATGCCGAACATCCCTTAACCTCTTGCGTATCGCGGACAGTCCGCGTGGGCCGGGTAGTCCCGGGTTATTCCCATTCGATGGTGGAAGGCGGCTTGGAGGAGATGTCCAGGACCACCCGGTTGACGCCTTTGACCTCGTTGATGATCCGGCTGGACATGCGGGCCAGGATCTCGGCGGGAACCCGGGACCAGTCCGCGGTCATGGCGTCGAGGCTGTCGACGATGCGCAGGGCGATGACGTGCTCGTAGGTGCGGCCGTCGCCCATGACGCCCACGGTCTTCAGCGGCAAGAGCACGGCGAAGCCCTGCCAGACCTTGCGGTACCAGTCCGAGGCGATCAGCTCGGCCTGGACGATGCGGTCGGCCTGGCGCAGGATGTGCAGCCGTTCCGGGGTGACCTCGCCCAGCACCCGGATAGCCAGGCCCGGGCCGGGGAAGGGATGCCGCCAGATGATGAAATCGGGCATGCCCAGCTCCAGGGCCACCTTGCGCACCTCGTCCTTGAAGAGTTCGCGCAGGGGTTCGACCAGGGCCAGATTCATTTTTTCCGGCAGCCCGCCCACGTTGTGATGGCTTTTGATGATCGCCGAAGGCCCCTTGAAGGACACGGATTCGATCACGTCCGGATAGAGCGTGCCTTGGGCCAGGTATTTGACCCCGGGGATGGACTTGGCCTCGCGGTCGAAGACCTCGATGAAGGTGTGGCCGATGATCTTGCGTTTCTGTTCCGGGTCGGTGACGCCTTTTAAGCGCGTGAGAAACAGGTCCGAGGCCTGAACGTACTTGAGGTTGAGGTCGAAATGCTCGCGTAGGTAAGCGGCGACTTCCTCGCCTTCGCCGTGGCGCAGGACGCCGTTGTCCACGAAGATGCAGTGCAGGCGCTTGCCGATGGCGCGGCCCAGCATGACCGCCACCACCGTGGAATCGACGCCCCCGGACAGGGCGCAGACCACGCCGTCGCCGCCGATTCTTTCGCGCAGGGCCGTGATTTGGGTTTCGACGAAGGAGGCCATGGACCAGCCGGTCGCAAGCTTGGCCACCCGGAACAGGAAATTGTGCAGGATGCGCGCGCCTTCCTCGGTGTGGGCCACCTCGGGATGGAACTGTACGGCATAGATGCGCCGTTTCTCGTCCGCCATGGCGGCCACGGCCACGGACTGCGTGCGCCCGGTCACGGTGAACCCGGCCGGGGCTTTGCGCACCTGGTCGCCGTGCGACATCCAGACCGTGTGCGCGGCGTCCATGTCGAGGCCTTCCCAGAGCAGGGAGCCGGCCGTCAGGCTCAGTTCGGCGCGGCCGTATTCGCGGTCCTTGGAGGCGGCGAGTTCGCCGCCGGCGAGGTAGTGCCCGAGCAGCTGCATGCCGTAGCACACGCCGAGCACGGGCACGCCGAGCGAAAGAAGCTCCAGGTCCAGGCCGGGGGAATCGGCGTCGCCGACGCTGGCCGGTCCGCCGGAGAGGATCACCGCGCCGGGGGCGAGCGCTCGGATGGTTTCGATCCCGGTGGTGCAGGGATGGATCTCGGAGTAGACCCCGGCTTCGCGCACCCGTCTGGCGATGAGCTGGGTGTATTGCGAGCCGTAATCGATGATGACGACGGTGCCTTGGTGGTTCATGCCGGCTTGTTCGCCTTTGGTTCGAAATTGCGGCGCCGCCAGGGAATTATCCCCTTACTCGCCAGCTGGCGAGAATATCAGGTCTCCTGAAAATGGCAAGGCCGGAAGCCCGGGGACAGGCGCGCGGAGGGGCCGCATGTCCGCCGGTCGATCAAAACCCGAGACCGCGGGAACGCGAATTGAAGCGAAAAAGAAAAAAGTTTTTTGAAGGAGGGGGCCGGGGGAGGAACCGCGGGACAGTGGTCCCTTTTTTTAAAAGAGGCTCCTCCCCCGGCGGCTTAATTGTCCCACTGATTCTTGGTCTTGATCCTGGACGCCTTGCCCTTGAGTTTGCGCAGGTAGTAGAGGCGGCCGCGCCGGACTTTGCCTTCGCTGACCACTTCGACGCGTTCGATGAAGGGGGAATGGATGGGGAAGATGCGCTCCACGCCGACGCCGTCGGAGATCTTGCGAACGGTGAAGGTGGAGTTGGCGCCGCCTTTGCGCAGCCTGAGCACCGCGCCCTGGAAGACCTGGATGCGTTCCTTTTCGCCTTCCAGAATGCGCAGGAAGACCTTGACGGTGTCGCCGGCCTTGAATTTGGGCATGTCCAGGCGCATGTGTTCGAGTTCGATTTTGCGGATCAAGTCCATGACATTATTCTCCTTATGGGCCGTCCGGCGTGGATCGCCGTCCGGATCGTGTCGTATGTAGCGCGCCCGGCGCCCCGGGCTCGCGGTTTAAAAAAAATCGCCGAGTATCCTGTCCACGGTCACGGCGCAGGCCGCCCGGACGGAAAGGTGGTTGTATCCGTCCAAAAAGCGGATCGGGCGCAGCCGACCAAAGGTTTGGGCGTACGTCCCGGGAGAAAGCCCCGAGGCGGTGCCCAGCAAAAGCAAAACCGGCCCTTCGCCGAGCCAGGCCCGCATGTCATCAAGCGTCGCGTCGCCCGGCCCCTTGGCGCTGGTGGCGACAAGCTTCGGGGCAAGGGCGTGGATATCCGCAATCGCCCGGGCTGCTTCCTCGACCGAAGCCGCGGTCGCGACCAGGGACAGGGCGTCGCTTCTGTCCGGGTTGGCCGCCTTGCCCGGGCCGTGCGTCCAGTGCCCGGCGATGCGCCCGGCCAGTTCACGCTGGTCGGCCAGGGGGGTTACGATCGTGTATCCTCCCAGCCCATACGAACGGCAAACGCGAGCAATATCATGGATGTCCAGGTTTGTCAAAGAAGTCGTGAGGGTTTCCCCATTTTTATTGACCACCGGGTAATGCACCAGGGCCACGTAAAGGTTGCGGCCGAGCCGAAGCCTCGGGCAGTCCCGCAAGACTCGCGCGTCGGATTCGTTCAGTCTGGCCTGCGCCAAAAGATCGGGACGCCTGTCCAGGGTGCGCTTCAGAGCGTGCGCGCGGCGGAAAGCGGCGACCTTGGCATGGTCGCCGCTGGTTAGGACCTCCGGCACGGGGAGCCCCTGCCAGAGCTCGGGCCGGGTGTAGTGGGGATATTCCAGGAGTCCCTCGGAAAAACTCTCCTCCACTCCGGAATCCTCATGGCCCATAAAACCCGGCAGCAGCCTCGCTACGGCCTCGATCAGGCAGACCGCCGCGGCCTCGCCGCCGCAGAGCACGAAATCGCCGACCGAAACCGGAGTGACGTTCGCGTTCTGGAAAAACCGCTCGTCCACGCCCTCATAACGTCCGCAGATCAGGGTGAGAGTCTCTTCGGCGGCAAGCGCGCGGGCCATGTCCTGGGTCAGGGGCGCGCCCGAGGGCGAGAGCATCAAGACCCGGCCGGGCCGGGCGATCGAGGACAGGGCGGCCTGAAGCGGAGCGGCCATCATGACCATGCCGGGACCTCCGCCGTAGGGCCGGTCGTCCACGGTGCGGTGCCGGTCCAAAGCGAAATCGCGGGGATTGACCGAGGTGAACGAAACGATCCCGGCCTGGCGCGCCTTGGACATGAGGGCGCAGGTTAGGGGCGAATCGAAAAATTCGGGAAACAGGGTGACGAGATTGAATTGCATGGCCTATCCCACCCGCCGCTCGCGGCGGGAACTGCCGCATGACCGATCCCGGTCGCCGCGTCAAGGGCGTGGGGCGGGCGGCGTGGGTAAAAGACCGCCTCCGGCGGCCGAAGGGGCAATACCCCTTTGGGATCCCTCTTGCCTGTTGCCAAGGGCATATCGGCTTGTTAAATACGGTAGGCTGCCATATCCGTCATACGGCGCGTTCCGTTTGGGTATCAAGGGGAAAGCCTGGCGCCTGATTGGAAATTTTTTCGAAGCGAAGGGACATGAAGGTTCATTTCCAAGATATTCTCCATGTTACGCGCCGGACCCTGGCGAAAGACAAGACGATCTTCGTCTTCATTCTTGCCGGTCTGGTCGGGTATGCGGGAGCTCTTCTGGTCCTTGTTTTCCGGTGGAGCTTTTTTGATATCAAGTATTTTGTCGATCCCCAAGCCACCGGCATGGTGGGCCTTGCCCAGGACCTGCCCTGGTGGGGACGTTTGCTGCTCCCGGTCATCGGAGGAGTCGGGGCCGGGGCGCTTTTGGAGTACGGTCTGCATTGGATGCCCCACCATGGCTCGGACGATTATCTTGAGGCCATCATGATCGGCGACGGCAAGTTGAGCATTCGTCAGACGCTGATCAAAAGTGCGGCCTCTTTGTGCTCCATCAGCAGCGGCGCTTCGATCGGCCGGGAAGGCCCGATGGTCCAGCTTGCCGCAATGGCCGGCTCGGCGCTTGGGCGCTTCTTGAGATTGTCTCCGGAAAACCTCCGGCTGCTTGTCGCCTGCGGAGCGACGGCGGGACTGGCCGCGGCGTACAACGCTCCGATCGCCGGGCTCCTGTTTGTCATTGAAATCGCCTTTGGCAGCTTGTCCAAAAAGACATTGACGCCCATGATTGTCGCCGCCGTGGTGGCGGTTGCCGTGACCCACCGTTTTTTCGGCATCAATCCCGTGTATCAAATACCTAAATTTTCGATAGTTTCGGATTGGGAAATACTTTCGTACGTCGGCCTTGGCGTTGCCTGCGGCCTTATGGCCCCCGTGTTTCGTTGCGTGCTCGATGTTTCACGCCGGATTTTTGGACACCTCGGACGCAGCCGCATTTGGACCATGGCGCTTGGCGGTTTGGGCGTCGGTCTCATCTCGGTCTGGAATCCGGATGTCTGGGGAAACGGCTATAGCGTCGTCAACTCCATCTTGCACACAGACTGGACCTGGAATGCCTTGCTGATCATTCTGGTGCTCAAAATAATCGCGACTTCGCTCAGCTATGGTTCCGGAGCTGTCGGGGGGGTCTTCACACCGACAATTTTTGTTGGGGCGACGTTGGGAGCCCTTTATGGGCACATTTTTTTCCGCATTCCGCTGGGGATGGACACGTCCATTGTCAGTTATGCGGTTGTCGGCATGGGCGCATTTCTTTCCTCCATAACGTACGCGCCGCTGATGTCGATTCTGATGATTTACGAACTTACGCTCAGTTATGAAATCGTCCTGCCCCTTATGCTGGCCTGTGTAATAAGCCATCATATCGCACAAAGTTTCAGGGCGGACTCTATTTATGACAAAAAAGAATGCAGTCTCCTCTTAAAGCCTGAAAACAGGGCAAATGAATGTCCACCATAGCCTGAAAGCCGACTCTCGGATAACCAAAAAATTAAGATGCGTACACGTATCAGTCCCCGAAATTCTGGTTGCAATACTGGGTGCACAAATCCATGCCCTGGCCGTTCGACGGTTCGCAGCGATTGATGGCGTTTTCGGACGCCAGGCGCTGGTGGCTCGAGATGCAGGCTTCGCGGCACTCCTTCTTGTTGGCGAATTTGGTGTTGGCCACGTCCCGGTACTCATCGCACAGCGGGAAGCAGTTGGGGTCCGAAGCGGACCAGCATCTGGCGCGCAAGGATTCCGGGGTCAGGATGGGCGAACCGCAGCCGCTCAGGAAAAGCGCCGCCAGGACGGCGAGAGCTAAAGTTTTCATGTGAGCCTCCCAAAGTACGATGTATTGAAAACATATACCGATTTCCGCCTGTTGCCAATGGCTTGGGTTTTGATAAAGATGCAGCGAGCGGCCCGCGGCCTTGCGGGAACAAAAGGGGGCGGAGATGGTCAAGGAAAAACAAAGCGGCGCGGCGTATACCGTTTCAAACAAAGAAACCATCGCCAAGGTTCCCGGGCTGCAGGCGGTCCGCTTCACCATGGCCCCGGGCGAGTCCACTCCCTGGCACTATCATAGCGTGATCACGGACAATTTCTTTTGTCTGGCCGGCCCGATGGAAGTGCATCTGAACGGTCCAAGCGAGGTCGTGACCCTGGCCTGCGGCGAGCAGTACGACGTACCCCCAAACCGGGTGCACCGGGCGGTCAATCCGGGCGCGGGCGTCGTCCGTTATCTTCTGCTCCAGGGGATAGGGGAATACGATTTCATCGCCGCGCCCGGGGACGCGGCCTAGCCCTTTCTATCTTTCTTCCGACGCCGGGCAGGGAAGCGGGTTCTCCGCGACCATCACCTTGTTGCGTCCGCCGCGTTTGGCCGCGTACAGGGCGTCGTCAGCCCTGGCGAGCAGGCAGTCAAGTGAATCTCCCCCGCTCATCCCGGCCACGCCGATGCTGACCGTGAAGCGCGCCCCCCGGCCGGCCTCGCCGGTCAGGGTCTTGGACAGGGCAAGGCGCAACCGTTCGGCGATCTCCAAAGCCTCCGGCATCGGACATTCGATCAGGGTGACGGCGAACTCCTCGCCGCCGATCCGGCCGAAGATGTCGTGTTCGCGCAAATTGGCTTGGACCACCTGGGCCAACCGGCGAAGCACCTCGTCGCCGGCAACATGGCCGTAGGTGTCGTTGATGCGCTTGAAGTGGTCGATGTCCATGGAGAGCGCCGCCAGCTGGGTGTTGTGCCGCTTGGCGCGGGAAAGTTCGCGCTCGGAAAGGTGGATATACTCGCGGCGGTTGGCGATTCCGGTCAAAAAGTCAGTGGTCGCCTGGCGCATAAGCTCTTCTTCGAGAGCCTTGCGCTTGGTGGCGTCGACCATCACCCTGACCACCATGCCGACCCGGCCGTCTTCGCCGGGTACGGCCTTGACCGAGGAATCGAGCCAGATGGGCGTGCCGTTCCGGCGCAGGAAGCGTTCCTCGACGCGGTACTGGGAGACCACGCCGTTGGTCAGTTCGTGGCACATCTCCAGGCTCGCGGCCACATCGCCCGGGTGAATCAGCTCCGCGGTCGTCTTGCCGATCAGTTCCTCGGGGTCATAGCCCAGCATCGAAGCGAAGGTGGCGTTGACCCGCAGGATGCGCCTGTCCGCGTCGGTCATGACGATCCCGGCGGCGGCGTTGTCAAAGATGGAACGAAACAGCCGCTCGGATTTTTTCAGCCGTTCTTCCGTGTCATGTTGGGCCAGGGCCATCTCCAGGGCGGTCAAGAGCCAGCGGTCGTCGATGGGTTTGATGACGTAGCCGTGGCAGCCCGCGGCCTTGGCCCGGGACAGCGTCCCTTCGTCGGCGTGGGCGGTGAGGAAGACCACCGGGATGTCGTAACGGGAAATGATGGCTCCGGCGGCCTCGATGCCGTCCATGGGGCCGGCCAGAGTCACGTCCATCAGCGCCAGATCCGGTTTGAGACGCCCGGCGGCCTCGATCGCCGCCGGTCCGTTGTCCGGGATCATCTCAAGGGGGGCGTAGCCGAGTTTGACCAGACGTTGAGCGATGTCCAGGGCGATGATGGCCTCGTCCTCGACGACCAGCACGGTGGTTTTTTTATCCTTGGGAGCGATGCCTTGCACGAATGAGAACCTCTTTGGGGAGAGCGAGGAGAATTTTTTCTCCTGCCGAGACTATGCACGGTTCACCCGCTTTGGGCAATTCGGGACGCGCCTTTGGTCTTTTCAGAAGAAGCTTGTAAGACAGGAACGGACGGATGAAAACAATAAAAATAACGAATTAACAAATTGATAATAATTAAAGGCTGTTCAGGAGGTACGGTGGTGTTTTCTCCAGATGCAAGTCGGCTGTTATAGGCAACGACGGATGTCGTTGCCTATGGGTGGCTGAAAATTTCAGGACGGGATTTTCGAGGCCAGCTGGAAAAGAGGGGGGTCTTCGTTATGCCCACCGCGTCGTGATGAGATCGCGCCGTGCATACCGGAGAGAACAGACTCAGCGTCCAAAAACGGGCGTGACTTATTGAACGCGGTGTTGCCGCGACGGCATTTCGCGTCGTCGCCCCAGCCCGCGTTGTGTGAGAATGAAAACCAGAGCCAGGGTTATTTTCCCAGGGGGCTGCCGCCCCCGGCCCCGCGTTCGAGCGGGCACGCGCCGTCGCCCCGGCCCCGCGCTTTTTTACGCAAAACGGCCCGCAGGGGCGGGTTTCCCCTGCGGGCTGTTTTCGTCCGTTCGGATGCGTGAGACGCAGCGGTTACGCCTGGGCTCCGGGTTTGGTTCGCCGAAACAGCGCCAAAGCGTCGCGGCGGGAGAACGTCCCGGGCGCGGCCTCGGCCGCCTGGACGAACGCGTGGTACTGTCGGACCGGATAGAGGGTCAGGTATACCGCGCGCACGTCGTGCGCATCGATGAGCGCGGCCTTGGGGTAAGTCCTGGCCAGTTCGGCCAGACGCTTTTTCGCCGCCGCGAGCATGTCCTCCCGGTCGCCGAAGTTCATGGCCCCGGTCGGGCAGGTTTTGACGCAGGCCGGAAGCATTCCCGCCCGGACCCGGTCCAGGCACATGTCGCACTTGTACATGATCCCGGTGTCCGGGTCGACCCGGGGGATGTCGTAGGGACAGACCGGGCGGACCTGGCCTATGTCGAGCTCGCGGGTCTTTTCGGTGAACACGATCGCCCCGGTGTCCGGGTCCTTCACGATGGCCTCCGGGGCGACGCCGTCCGAAACCAGTTTGCAGGGCGCGTCCAGGCAGTGGCGGCACTGGTCCGGAAAGAACAGCCATTTGAACTGGCCGTCGATGGTCGTTTCCCGGAAGCGCACCAGCTTGAGGGTGGCGAAGGACAGATCCGGCGGATTCTGGTGCGTGCCGGTATTGGCCGTCTTTTCGGCCGGCTTTCGTTTCCATTGTTTGCAGGCCACCTGGCACCCCCGGCAGGCCGTGCATTTGGACAGATCGATAAAGAAGCTTTTGCCAGGCATGGCATCCTCCTTAGGCTTTGCGCACGTTGACCATAAAGGCCTTGGTTTCCGGGATGCCGGTATTGGGATCGCCCACCGAGGCGGTGAGCAGATTGGCCGAATCGCCGCCGTCCTTGGGATAGACCCAGCCGAAATGCCAGGGAATGCCCACCTGGTGCACGGTGGCGCCCATGACGGTAAACGGCTTGATGCGGTCGGTAACGATGCACATCGCCCACAACTTGCCGCGCGCGCTCTCCACGATCAGCTTTTCGCCGGGCGAAAATCCGCGCAGCTTGGCCAGCTCGGAACTCACCTCCACGAACATTTGCGGCTCGGCTTCAATCAGCCAGGGCGTGTAGCGGGTCATGACGCCGGTCTGCCAATGCTCGGTGACCCGGTAGGTCGAACACACGAACGGGAAGCGCGGATCGCAGACCGCCCGCTCTTCCCTGGGGCCTTTGAAGATCAGCGCCGTGGGGTTGTGCAGCCGCCCGGAGAAGGGGTGTTCGGCCACCGGACATTCCAGGGGCTCGTAGTATTCCGGCAGTGGCCCGTCGTTGCGGCCCGGGCCGAAGAGCTGGCCGAACCCTTCGGTGTTCATGATAAATGGGTAACGGCCTTTCTCGACGTCGGCCATGGGCGGCCAGGGACCGTCCGGGATGTCGCCGACCCACTTGTCGCCGGCCCATTCGATGACCGGCTTTTGCGGCTGGTACGGTCTGCCCTCCGGGTCCACCGAGGCGCGGTTGTAGATGATGCGCCGGTTGACCGGCCAGGCCCAGGCCCAACCCGGATAGAGTCCGATCTTCTCCTGCATCGGCGTCTGGGTCTTGTCGCGGCGGGCGGCCATGTTCTTGTCCGTGTACGACTGGCAGTAGATCCAGTTGCCCGAGCAGGTCGAGCCGTCGGCCGCAAGCAGGGCGAAGGCCGGCACCGGGTCGCCCGGCTTGTAGGTTTTGTCCCCGATGGTCTTTTCCTTCAGGAAATAGCCGTTGATAAGCTTCGCCACCTTGTGCGGATCATAGGCGTGGCCGTTGGAGATGTCCCAGTTCAAGTTTTTGATCGGGCCCTCGAACGCCCCGCCTTCCTTGGCGTAGAGCTCGCGGATCTTGAGAAACAGCTCATATATGATGTCTCCGTCGGGCTTTGCCTGGCCGAGCGGCGCGGGGCCAACGTAACGCCATTGCATCAAGCGGCCGGAGTTGGTGAGCGAGCCTTCCTTTTCGATGGACATGCAACAGGGCAAAAAGAAAACCTCGGTCTTGATCTTCCCCGGGTCCATGCCCGGCCCCTTCCAGAACGAACCGGTCTCGTTCTCGAAGAGGTTGACGTTGACCATCCAGTCGAGCTTGGCCAGGGCTTCGCGGGTTTTGTTGGAATTGGCGCCGGACGCCGCCGGATTCTGGCCCCAGGCGAAAAAGCCCTTGAAGCCGCCGTTATACATGGTGTCGAAGAGCGACAGCCAGGAGTAGTCCTTGCCGTCGTCGAGCTTGGGCAGATACCTGTAGGCCTCTTCGAGCTCCTGGCCGGGATACATGGCCTTGAGCAGGCTGGCGATGTACTTGGGCCGGTTGCCCCACCAGTTGGCGCTGCGCGGGTCCTTGGAGACCGGCGTGTTTTTTTCGTTGTAGGTTTTCAGGTCCGGCATCGAGGCCGGGGGCGTAGGCAGGTAGCCGGGCAGGGCGTTGAACAAAAGGCCCTGGTCGGTCGAGCCCTGGACGTTGGATTCGCCGCGCAAGGCGTTGATGCCGCCGCCGGCCACGCCCATGTTGCCGAGCAGCATCTGCACCAGGGTCATGGCCCGGATGTTCTGCACGCCGACCGTATGCTGGGTCTGGCCCATGGCGTAGAGGATGGTGCCGGACTTCTCCGGCCGGCCGGTGCCCGCATAGGCCTGGAACACCTTCTGCAAATCGGCCTCGGACGTGCCGCAGATCCGGGAGACTTTCTTCAGGTCGTAACGGTCGTAATGCGCGCGCATCAACTGGAAGACGCAGCGCGGGTCTTGCAGGGTCGGGTCCTTCCTGATGATGCCCCGCTCGTCCTTGACGAAAGACCAGGACGACTTGTCATAGGAACGCTTTTCTTCGTTAAAGCCGGAAAACAGGCCGTCAGTGAAGGCGAACTTGTCGCTGACGATGAACGAGGCGTTGGTGTAGTTGACGACGTAATCCTTGAAATAGAGATTGTTCACGAGAATATACCGGATCATGCCGCCCAAAAAGCCGATGTCCGACCCGGAACGCAGGGGGGCGTAAATGTCGGCCTGGGTCGAGGTGCGGGTGAACCTCGGGTCGACGTGGATGACCACGCCGCCGGCGGCCTTGGCCCGGAGCACCCACTTAAACGAAATGGGGTGGTTCTCGGCCGGGTTGGAACCCATGATCAGGACCGCATCGGCATTCTTGATGTCGATCCAGTGGTTGGTCATCGCGCCGCGTCCGAACGACTCTGCCAGAGCCGCTACAGTGGCGCTGTGTCAGATACGGGCCTGATGTTCGATGTAGGTCAGCCCCATGGCGCGCAGCATGGACTGGTAGATCCAGCACTCTTCGTTGTCCATGGCGGCGCTGCCCACCGAGGCCATGCCGGCCACGCGGTTGACGATCTGGTCCTTGGCGTTCTTGAGTTCAAAGGTGGCGTCGCGGGTGTCCTTGACCTTGCGGGCGATCCTGTCCAAGGCCCAGTCCCAGGGCTTCTCCTCCCATTTGTCGGAATACGGGGCGCGGTACATGGGCTTGGTCAGGCGTTTGTCGTTTTCGACGAGCTGCCAGATGGATGCGCCCTTGGGGCACAAGGAACCCTCGTTGACGGGATGGTCCGGGTCGCCCTCGACGTTGACGGCGCGGCCGTGCCCGTCCTCGGCGGTGTTCACGATCAGGCCGCAGCCGACCGAACAATAACAGCAGACCGAGGTGGTCTGCTTGGTGAACTTGAACTTGGAGAGCTCGGCCTGGGCAAAGGCGGGCTTCAAATCGAACCCCAAGCCGCCGAAAGCGGCCGTTGCCGTGATAGCGGCGGAGAGCTTCAGGAATTGCCTGCGTTCAATGGTCATCGTACGCGCTCCTTACGGTGAAAAGATCAACTCCGCGATCAAAATGTGAATGGAGTCGCCACAGGATGCGCTTTGGTTGAAAAGAAGACAAAAAAAGTGGTCTTGATCATGTTTTGACACCGGAGGGAGAACCGGGGAGAACCTGTTACGAGGGGGAATCGGGTTTGGAAAATGAAAAAGGGCGATTCGTGAATCGCCCCTACTCCAGCCAAGCCTGTCTTCCACCGGCCCCCTGTCGAGGGGGTCCGGGGGGCATTATGCCCCCCCGGCGGGGTCTGGGGCGGAGCCCCAGAGAGATTAGCCCGTAAAGGGCGCGTAGAACGTCTTAAGCCGTTCGGCGTAAGGCGGGAAGCCGAAGAAGGCCGAGCCCGAGACCAGGACGTCCGCTCCGGCCGCGACCAGATCGCGGGCGTTGTCCGGGGTGACGCCGCCGTCGACCTGGATGAGCGTTGGCAGGCTTTTGGCCTTGATCATGGCTTTTAAGTCGCGGATTTTGTCCAGGCTGAAGGGAATGAATTTCTGGCCGCCGAAGCCCGGGTTCACGCTCATGATCAGGACCATGTGCAGCTGGGGCAGGAGGTATTCGACCGCGCCCAGCGGCGTGGCCGGGTTGAGCGCCACCGCCGGTTTGGCCCCGAGCCTGGCGATCTCGGCCACGGCGCGTTCCAGATGCGCGGTCGCCTCGGCATGCACGCAGATCAGGTCCGCCCCGGCGTCCGCGAACTCGGCCAGATAGCGCTCCGGCCGCTCGATCATCAGGTGCACGTCGAAAAACAGGCGGCTCTTCGCGCGCAAGGCCTTGATCACCATCGGCCCGAAGGTGATGTTGGGCACGAAGGCGCCGTCCATCACGTCCCAGTGCGCCCAGGTGAGCCCGGCCGCCTCCAGGTCTTTGAGCTCCTCGGCCAGCCGGCCGAAATCGCAGGATAAAAGCGACGGCGACAAGATGAACGGCGCGGCCATTTACGCCTCCTCGGCTTGCTTTTCCGCCTGCATGGCGAAATCGACTTTGATCTTATAGGTCCGCAGGGCCGGCAAATACAAGATCGGCACCCCGGTCTTGGCCGTGATCGCCTTAAGCGTTTCCTGCACGATCTCGGCCGACTCGCCGATGAACGTGAACCAGATGTTGAATTCGTGCTCGCGACGGTAGTTGTGGGTCACGCCGGGATGGGAATTGACCTCGGCCACGAAGGCATCGAGCTTGTCCGCCGGAACCCGCGCGGCGCACAAGGTGCTGTGCCAGCCGATGCCGCGCGAAGGGAAATTGGCCCCAATGCGCCGGATCAGGCCGGTGCCTTGCAGCGCCCACACCCGGGCGAGCGCCTCGGCCTCGGTCAGGCCGACCTGCCGCCCGATCTCTGCATACGGCCGCGACACGAGCGGATAATGCGACTGGATGATGTCCAGGATGGCCTTGTCGATTTTGTCCATGAATGAAGCCTCCGGCGTCCAGGGGGGGGCATTATGCCCCCCGGACCCCCTTAACGGGTTTCAGTGTTCATCGTGAGTATTCCCCCCGTATAAAGTTTTTTTGGGGAAAGGGGGGGCGGGGGGAAAACCCCTTTTTGTTCATACACGGAGAGTAGAAAAGTCTTCTTTTCGTACTCTCCGTTACGAAGCGTCTTCCCGCTGCAAAAAGGGGTTTTCCCCCGATTCTCTTTATTTCTTCACCGGCACGTACGAGCACAGCGGTTCCTCGGCCATATAATTGCCGCTCATGGTGTGGGCGCGGGCGCGGCAGCCGCCGCAGACTTTGTGGTATTCGCAGACGCCGCATTTGCCTTGATACTGCGACTGGTCGCGGAAGGCCAGGAACTGGGGCGACGTGGCCCAGATTTCCGGGAACGGGGTCTCACGGATCTGTCCGCAGTCCAGGTCCAGGTAGCCGCAGGGTTGGACTTGTCCGGAGTGGGAGATGAAGCAGAAGCCGGTGCCGCCCAGGCAGCCCCTCGTCATGGCGTCCATGCCGAAGGTGTCGGGCGCGACCTTGAGGCCTTCTTGCCTCGCTCGTTGGCGCATGATGCGGTAATAGTGCGGCGCGCAGGTGGCTTTGAGGTGCATGGAGGTGGTTTTGCGGAAGTCGTAGAACCAGTTGAGCACGTCCTCGTATTGCTGCGCGCTTATGACCTGGGTTCCGAGTTCCACGGCCCGGCCGGTGGGCACGAGCAGGAAGATATGCCAGGCGGCGGCTCCGAGGCTTTCGACCAGGGAGAAGATCTGTTTGAAGCTGGCCAGGTTGTCTTTGGTCACGGTGGTGTTGACCTGGAATTCCACCCCGGCGCTTTTCAGGTTTTCGATGCCGTTCAGCGATGCAGCGAAGGCTCCGGGCACGCCCCGGAAGGCGTCGTGCGCGGCCGCGTTCGGCGCGTCGATGGAGATCGAGCAGCGCTGGATGCCCGAGGCCGCTATTTCACGGGCGGCCTCCGGCGTGACCAGGGTGCCGTTGGGGGCCATGACGCAGCGCAGACCTTTGGCTCCCGCGTAACGCACCAAGTCGAAGACGTCGGGGCGCATGAGCGGTTCGCCGCCGGTGAAGATGATGATGGGGTTGCCGACCTGGGGGAAGGTGTCGATCAGGGCTTTGGCCTCGGCGGTGCTCAGCTCGCCGGGATAGGGCTCCATGTGGGCCTCGGCGCGGCAGTGTTTGCAGGCCAGGTTGCAGGCCCGGGTGATTTCCCAGGCGATGAGCCGCGGTCCGGTTTGTGCCGGGTCCGGCCGGTCAAGCGAGTGGGGATGTCCGTGTAGGTGGTGTTTGTGTGGCATGGTCAGTCTTTGTAGCGCACGACCCGGTTGCGGCCGGCTTTTTTGGCCAGGTACATGGCCTTGTCGGCGGCGCGGGTCAGGTCGGCGGCGGTTTGGCGGTTGCCGGTGAGATCGGCCGCGCCGATGCTCACGGTGAAACGGATGAGTTGGCCCGGCCCTCCGTCCGGGCGGACCAAAAAGTCGTAGTTTGCCACCGTTTGGCGCAGGGCTTCGGCTGTCTCGACCACAGCCGGGGCAGCCGCGCCGGGGATCAGGACCACGAATTCCTCGCCGCCGTAGCGGGCGGCGAAGGCGCCGATCTCCTGGGCCTTGTCGCCGACGATTTTGGCCAAGACCTTGAGCACGTCGTCGCCGACCTGATGGCCGTGGGTGTCGTTGATGGCCTTGAAGTGGTCCACGTCGATCATGAGCAGGGCCAGGGGCGAGGCAGCCACGGTTTGGCGTTTGACGGCCTCAGAGATGTGCTCGTCGAACGAACGCCGATTGTGCAGGCTGGTGAGCAAGGGATCGGTCCGGGCACGGTGCTCCAGGGCGCGGACCCTTTTTTCCAGCTTGGAGGATTCCTCCCTGGCCGATTCCAGGGCCGCGCCGATCAGGCCCTTGAGTCTCGCGGCCAGGGATTGTTTGTCCAGGCCGGCGAGCACGGCCGCTCGGGCATTGGTGTCGAGCCCGACCAGATTGGCTTCGTGTTTTTCCGCCGCGCTGCGCAACTCGGGCGCGATTTCCTCGATAGCGCTTAACAGCGAGACCGAGAAGTCGCGTTCGAGTTCGATTTTATTTTCCACTTCGGCCAGGCGTTCGGCCATGATCGCGCGGAAGCGCGCGGCCAGGGCGTTTACCACTCCGGCCAGGGCGGTTTCCGAAAAATCGCGTTTTTCCAGGGCGGCCAGCACCAGGCTTTGGATCTGGGCGACCTCCTTTTCGGGCAAAAGCGTGAGCCGAGGCAAAAGATCGCGGATAAAAAGCACGAGCGCCATCCAGGGGGCGTTGCCCTCGAGGCCGTAGCGCTCGAAAAAGGCGAACACCTCTCCGGCTTCGCGGCATTCGCCGGAGACGACGCTGCGGACGGCCACGGCTTGGCTAACGGCCAAGGACGCGCAGGGCGTCCACGGCGAAATAGGTCAGGAGCAGGTCGGCCCCGGCGCGCTTCAGACCGACCAGCGATTCCATCAGCGCCCGGTCGTGGTCCAGCCAGCCGAGTTGCGCGGCGGCCTTGATCATGGCGTATTCGCCGCTGACCTGGTAGGCGGCGATCGGGGTGTCGAAGGTGTCGCGCATGAGCCGGATGACGTCCTGGTAAGGCATGCCCGGCTTGACCATGATGATGTCCGCGCCTTCGGCGATGTCCGCCGCCGCTTCCCGGAGCGCTTCGCGGACATTGGGCGGATCCATCTGGTAGGATTTGCGGTCGCCGGATTTCGGGGCGCTTTCGGCCGCTTCCCGAAACGGGCCGTAAAAGCAGGAGGCGTATTTGACCGCGTAGCTCATGACCGGGATGCCCTCGAAACCGGATTCGTCCAGGGTCTCGCGGATGGCCGCCACCCGGCCGTCCATCATGTCCGAGGGGGCGATCAAGTCCGCCCCGGCCTGGGCGTGGGACAGGGCGGTTCGGGCCAGAAGCGTGAGCGTCGGGTCGTTTTGCACCTCGCCCGAGGGCGCGAGCAGGCCGCAATGGCCGTGGGAGGTGTACTCGCACAGGCAGACGTCGGTGACCACGCACAAATCCGGAAAGCGCTTCTTCAGACCGGATACGGCTTGCTGCACGATGCCGTCGGAAGCGTAAGCGCCGCTTGCGGCTTCGTCTTTGATTTTGGGGATACCGAAGAGCAAGACGGCGCGCAGGCCCATATCCACGGCTTTGCCCACCTCTTCATACAAGGCCGTGAGCCCGAGTTGCGCCTGGCCGGGCATGGAGCCGATCGGCTTGCAATATTTATGGTCGTCGGTTTCGACGACGAAATACGGCATGATCAGGTCGGCCGGACGGATTTCGGTCTCGCGGACAAGCTCGCGGATAACGGCCGTGCGGCGCAAACGCCGGCCGCGATAAAAGTCGAAGTGCGTCATGGCGCGCCCCCTAAATAATGATGGCCTCCCCGAACGGGAGGCCACGGTCTTCATGGTGGAATCAAATTCAAATTACCTGCCGCCCCTTGGACGGTCAAGCCTTTTGAGAAAAGCGGAATCGGGGGAAACCCCATTTATCGAGGGGGTCCGGGGGGCATGATGCTGCCCCCCCCCGGGCGGGGGAGTCCAGGGGGGGGCAAAGCCCCCTCTGGGGCTCTCTCTAGCTCTTCAGTTTACGGGCGATCTGGGCCAGGCGTTTGGCTTGGAATCTCACCGCTTCGAGTTCGTTGGCGCTGGGTTTGCGCGAGCCGTTTTCTCCTGCCACGGTCGAGGCCCCGTAGGGCGAACCGCCGGTGATCTCGTCCATGCGCATCTGGCCTTGGAAGGAATAGGGCAGTCCGACGACGATCATGCCTTGGTGGAGCATGAAGGGCATAAACGTGAGCGCCGTGGATTCCTGGCCGCCGTGTTGGGTGTTTGAGCTCACGAACACTCCGGCCGGCTTGTCGAGCAAGGCTCCGCTCATCCACAGGCCGCCCGTGGAGTCCAGGAATTGGCGCATCTGGCCGCACATGTTGCCGAAGCGGGTGGGCGTGCCGAAGAGCACGGCGTCGGCTGCGCCCAGTTCCTCAACCGTGCAGATCGGGACGTTTTCCATGGCTTTTTGGGCGTCGGTCGCGCCCATTTTGGCCAGGACGTCCAGGGGCAGGGTTTCCGGCACGCGGCGCAGCACCGCCTCGCTCCCCGGGACTTCGCGCGCGCCGGCGGCCGCGGCTTCGGCCATGGTGTGGATGTGTCCGTACATCGAATAATACAGGACCAGAAGTTTCATATCGCCTCCAATGGGTTATCCGGATTACAGCGAGGATATGCCCCCCCGGTTGCCATGTTGTCAACCGATGCGACTGGTTTCGCTCATCCGTCTTGACCCGGAGAACGTTTCCTCCTAATCCGGCTTTGTCGTCGCGGACGCCTGACACGGGCGGACCGGGAAAGACAACACCGCGTGATCCGCCGGAAAATACCCGGTGGTTCGTATAGGATAACGCCATGAAAAAGATATTGGGATTTTTCATTGTTTTGCTTTTGCTTCTGGTCGCCGGGGTGAGCTTCTATCTCATGGCCGACCGGACCAAGCCCGAGGTCCTGCTCGTGCCGGACGTGACCGCCGTGTCGGCGAAAAAGGAGTTCACGGTCACGGCCAAATCCGAGAAAAGCGGGGTCAAGTCGCTTCGGGTCACGGTCAACCAGGGCCAAAAAGACATCGTGCTCGTGCAGAAAAAGTTTTCGCCCGTGCAAAAGAGCATGACCGAAAAGTTCACCCTGGAGAACGCCGGGTTGCGCGAGGGTGCCTTTGAACTTTCGGTGGTCGTGCAGGACAACTCTATCTTCAATTTCGGCGACGGCAACACCGAACACATCACCAAGGCCTTGAATCTGGATAGCAAGCCGCCGGTGGTCGCGGTCTTAAGCACCGCTCATTACATCAAGCCCGGGGGCGCGGACGCGGTGGTCTATGCGGTCAACAAACCGGTGGCCAAAAGCGGCGTGCAGGTGGGCGACGATTTCTTTCCGGGCTATCGCCTGGACAGCGGCAATTACGTCTGCATCTACGCCATGCCGTATGGGATCGATCCGCTGAAGTTCAATCCCAAGCTTATGGCCGAGGACACGGCCGGCAACGAACGGGCCACCTTGTTCCGCAACACGATTTTGCCACGTAAGTTCCGTTCCGACCGAATCAATATCTCCGATGAATTCCTTGCGAGCAAGATGCCGCAGTTTTACGACATCTATCCGGACATCAAGGATCCGGTGGAGCTCTATATCAAGGTCAACGGGGAACTGAGAACCAAAAATCTGGCCACGCTGCGCCAGCTCGGCGCCCAAAGCGCCCCGCATATGCTCTGGGAGGGGGCCTTCCTGCGTCTGCCCAACGCCAAACCCATGGCCGGGTTCGGCGATCATCGCGAGTATTATTATAAAGACCGCAAGATCGACGAGGAGACCCACCTGGGCGTGGATCTGGCCTCGCTCGAACACGCCCAGGTGCCTGCGGCCAACACCGGCCGCGTGGTGTTCACCGGCTTTTTCGGCATTTACGGCCAGACGGTGATCATCGATCACGGCCTGGGGGTGCAAACGCTATACTCCCACCTCTCCCAGATCGTGGTCAGGGAAGGCGACATGGTCAAAAAAGGCGACCAGATCGGCTTCACCGGGGCCACCGGACTCGCCGGCGGCGACCATCTCCATTTCGGGGTGGTGCTCTCCGGCATCGAGGTCATGCCCATCGAATGGTGGGACCAGCATTGGATCCAAGACAACATCACCGGTAAATTCCAATAAGGCGGACACCCCGAGCATGAGCCGCGACACCAAAGCCAGAAATTTTGACGCCGAGGCCGCCCGCTGGGATGAAAAACCGGCGCGGGTCAAACTGGCCGGCGAAATCGCTTCGGCCATGCTGGCCGCGGTCAACCTGACCGGGGATATGGATGTCCTGGATTTTGGCTGCGGCACCGGTCTTCTGACCCTGGCCCTGCAACCGTTCTGCCGCACGGTGACCGGCGCGGACAGCTCACGCGCCATGCTGGACGTGCTGGCGGCCAAGGCCGCAAAATCGGGCCTGGGCAACGTCAGGCTGCACCACATCGATCAGGCAAGCCCCGGGCTTCCCGCCGGGCCGTTTGACTTGATCGTCAGCTCCATGACCCTGCACCACGTCAAGGAGCCCGGACAGGTGCTGTCGCAATTGCATGCGGTGGCGGCCAAAGGCGGCGTATTGTGCCTGGCCGACCTGGAGCCGGACGGGGGGCTTTTCCACGACGACAACCAGGGCGTGTTCCATTTCGGGTTCGACCGGGAAAACCTGCGTGCGCTGTTCGCCGAGGCTGGGTTCGTGGACGTCCGCCTGCAAACCGCCGCGCGGGTCGACAAACCGGCCGCGAACGGCCCAGCGCGGAGTTTTGGCGTTTTTCTCGCCGCGGGCGTGAAGAAGCCGGACTGACAAACGCGCCGGCGTCTGATAAACAAAGCCGCATGCAGTCTTTATCGCCGGTTACGATCCTTCTGGCCGAAGACAATCTTCTAAACCGCAAGATCGTATTCCTGCAGCTGAAAGACCTGCCCGTGACAATCATCGAGGCCGTCAACGGCCGCCAGGCGCTGGAAAAAGCCACCACGGAGCGCTGCGACCTGATTCTCATGGATCTGCGGATGCCGCTGATGGACGGTCTGGAAGCCACCCGCCGCATTCGGGAACATGAGCGCGCAAACAGGCTGGGGCCTGTGCCCATCTACGCCTTAACCGCGCACGATTCCGCCGCCGACAAGCAAGCGAGCCGTGAGGCCGGCTGCACCGGTTTTTTGTCCAAGCCGGTCACCCGGCAGGTGATACAGGACATTTTGACCGGTCGTCTCCTTTCCCTCCCCGCCCCGGCTCGGGACGCGCCTTTGGACTCGGATCTGGCCGACTTGGTCCCCGCTTTCCTGAAATTGACCCGGGCCGAAACCCAGGCCATGGAATTGGCCCTGGAACGAGGCGACTTCGAAACCCTCGCCCGGCTCGGACACGGCCTCAAAGGCGCGGCGGCGAGCTATGGGCTGGCGGAATTAAGCAGGATCGGGGCGGCCATCGAAACCGGCGCGAGTACAAACCCGCCGTCCCCGGAACTTCCCCGGACGATCGAAATGATCCAGATGCATCTGCGGGCCATCGCCGCCCTGTACGGGGAATAAAGCGGAAGAAGAATCGGGGAAAATCATTCCCCCTGGCGGGGGTCCAAGGGGCAGGGCCCCTTGGCCCCACGGCCCACAGCCATGTTGGTCCAGGGCGAGGGCCGCAGTTCGCCGGCCGCGTCCGGGGCGATGATTTTGTTTTCCAGCAAGAGCCGCCGCAGGTCGTCGCGGCTGAACGGTTTGACCAGATAGGCGTCCGCGCTGCATTTGAAAAATGATTCGCTCACGATTTTCAGGTCGCATTTGGCCGAGACCATAAACAGCTTGAAAGCTCCGGGTCCGTCGAGCCCGCGCGATTTTTCCTCTTCCCGCATCTTTTTCACGGTCTCGATGCCGTTCATGCCGGGCATCATGAAATCCATGAACACGGCCGCGACCGGTTCGCCCCGGTCCAAATAGCTCCGGAATAGTTCGATGGCGCTCGGCCCGTCGTGGGCGGCCACGCACTGCGCATATTCGGAAAGATACTTGCCGAGCAGCAAGATCATGCGCTCATCGTCGTCAACGATGAGGAATTTCATGGTTGGCTCCGGAATCGTGTTGGAAGGCACCGCCGGGGCAACTCGGGGCTGCCTCTCGTGCCGCGTTCATCAATTCAGTCGATATGCAGAAATGCCGCGATGCTCGAGCTGCCCACGGCGGCGCGCGGGTTTCGCGGACGTCGCATCTGATTACGACGATCGTCCGGTCCGGGTCAAGAGCGGTTTGTCTGTTGCAGCTTGAAAAGCAAATTGTGCAAGAGTTTGGCTAGTTGCGGGTCATATTTCCGGTCTTCGGACAAGGCCCCGGCGATTTTCATGGACTCCCCGGCGTCGGCGTAGGGTCTTCTGGAGATCATGGCGCAGTAGGAATCGACCACCGCGGTCAGGGCGCCGGCTTCCGCAATGTCTTTCTGTTTGAATTTCTGGGGATACCCGCTGCCGTCCATGCGTTCGTGGTGTTGGGTGACGCACTGTTCGACCTCCGGGTATTTGAGGTCGAGTTTGGCCAGCATTTCATACCCGATCATGGTGTGTTTCTGAATTTTTTGGCGCTCTTCCGGGGTGATCTGCTGCTTCTTGCCGGTGAGCAGCGCCGGTATTTTGGTCATGCCCAGGTCATGCAGAAAAAGCCCCAGGGCGATCCGGTCGAAGATCTGCCGGTTTTGCGGCGGCGTCCGGAAGTCGTCGGGCTTGTATGCCAAAAAAAGCATCAGGCCGAGAAAACCGCAATTGACCGAGTGGTGCACCAGCGTGTGTTCGGTGACCAGCCGCCTGGCCAGGGCCCGGGCCCGGGCCGGGTCTTCCCAAAGATACTCAGTCAGGACCAGGATGTCTTCGTTGACCTTGTCCAGCACCGGTTTGACCGGCTGATCCATGAACTCCTCAATGCGCCGGGTCAACGCGGACAGAAAAATGTCGGCGATTTCGTTTTCCTTGAGGTGTTTGTCCTGGAGCACCAAGTCGAGCTGGTAGCTGATGTGTTTGACGTAGACCGGGTGATCCTTGCGTGAGACGAAGATGACTCCGGCGTTCACCAGTTCGGCCAGCTCTTCTGTTTGTTCCTTGGAGAGCCGTTCGCCCACTTTATAGTAGGACACTATCCGGGACACGTCCTCGCGAAATTTGAAGATGTCCAACGGCGGGCGGAATTTGTTGAAGCTTTGGATTATTTCCGCGCTGATCTGGTAGTATTCCTCTTCCAAATCATTCGGGACTTCGATGGCGGCTTTTGGGGACATACGCTCGCTTGGCGTTGAGGTTCTATTACTTGGAACACAAAGTTTTTAACTTTGCGCTCCCGCCGGCCCCGCGTTGCGTGGCCCCGCCGTCCGCGTGACCGTTCTTATAAATGGATGCGAGAAAATCAAGACAATATCACGCTCCCATTTATAACCGTCACGGCGGCCCGTCCGGTGTCATTGCACTCGCCGGGCGGACCCGGCCTGCATCTTACGTGTGGCCTTACGTACAAGGCAATTTTTTTGCAAGCCCGAGGACCGTTGCCGTCGCAATGGCATTTTTTTTCCCACATTTCAATATCAGGCTTATTTTATTGCAAATTTTTTTTCCGCTTTCGGAAAAAAAATGTTCGTGGCGCATTATTTTCTTGACAAGGGGGGCGAGTTGGGATGAACAGTGGGAAAAAGTGGAAAGAAGTGGTGAAAAGTGTGAAGGGGCCCATCCGATAAGGCGAGAATGACGAACATGACATTTCGAGGCCACTCCTACCGCAACCTCGATCCCAAGGGTCGATTGATGTTGCCGCCCGAATTTCGGGAGGTGGTCTTGGCGCATTCGCCGGGCGGGCGCGTGATGCTCACCAATTTCGACGGCTGCGTCACCGGCTACCCCCTGCCTGAGTGGGAGCGCATCGAAGAGAGTTTCCAGCGTATCAACGTGCTCGACCCGCGACTTCGCAACCTGCAGCGGTTCATTGTTTCCGGGGCCTTGGAAGCGACCCTGGACAAGCAGGGCCGTATTCTTATCCCGCCGCACCTGCGCGGCTACGCCAAGCTGGACAAGGACGTGGTTTTGGCCGGCGTGGTCCGCAAGTTCGAGATCTGGGACAAGGGCGTTTACGAGGAGCGCCGGCTGGCCATGGAAGGCGCTTTCGACGAGGACATGGCCGCCCTGGCCCAGGGCGGCTTCGAGCTCAGGCTCTAGAATGGAAAGCCCTGTCCATGTTCCGGTTTTGGCGCGTGAGATATTGGAGTTGCTTGATATAAAGCCCGGGGCTCGGGTTTTGGACGCAACCGTCGGACTCGGCGGACATGCCCGGGCCATCTTGAGCGCGGCCGAGGGCGTGTCCCTGCTCGGTCTGGACCGCGACGAGCGGGCCCTGGAAGAGGCCGCGGCGCGCCTGGGCGAATTCGGCGACCGGGTTACGTTGCGGCGCATGCGGTTTAGTGAGTTCCCGATGGCTTTGGAGGAGATCGGCTGGGACGGGTTGGATGCGGTTTTGGCCGACCTGGGGGTGTCGTCGATGCAGCTGGACGATCCCGAGCGCGGATTCAGTTTTCTGGCCGACGGGCCGCTCGACATGCGTATGGGCGCGGCCGACGGTCTGGCTCCGGCCGCCCGGCTCGTGAACAAGGCCTCGTTTGAGGAATTGCGCCGGATCATCGGCGAATACGGGGAAGATCCGATGGCCGGGCGCATCGCCCGGGCCATCAAATCGGCGCGGGAGAAGGCTCCGATCGAAACCACCGCCAGGCTGGCCGCCGTCGTCGAGGCGGCTTATCCGGCCAAGTGGCGGGCGCTGGCCCGGAACCATCCGGCCACGCGCACCTTCCAAGCCTTGCGCATGGCCGTGAACCGGGAACTGGACGATTTGGCCGCCTTTCTCGCGCGCATCGTGGATTATCTGCGGCCCGGGGCGCGTTTGGCGGTGATTTCCTTTCATTCGCTCGAGGACAGAATGGTCAAGCAAGCCTTTCGCCGCGAAGCCGCCGGGTGCGTCTGTCCGCCCGAAGCGGCCCGGTGCGTTTGCCGGGGCATGCCCCGTTTGGCTGTTTTGACCAAGAAGCCGGTCACCGCGTCCGCAAACGAGATCGCCGTCAATTCCAGGAGCCGCAGCGCCAAGCTGCGGGTTGCCGAGCGGTTGTCCGGGATGCTGCCGGGGATGCTGCCGGGGATGCTGTCGGAGGGCGCGTGAAAGGCGTTTCCGGCGCCTGGGTCGTGGTCATGATTTTGTTGTTCGTGGCCGCCCTGGTGCAGGGACTCGGGCTGGTCTGGGTGAATATCGAGCGGGTCGATCTGGCCTATGGGATCAAGAAGCTCCAGACCCAGGCCGACAACGCCGAGTCCTTGATCTCGAAGTTGCAGGTGGAGCGTGACAACCTGGTCAATCCCAGGCGCCTTGACCAGTTGGCCAAGGATTACGGCCTGGGTCCGGCCAAGCCGGGGCAGATCAGGCGTTTCACCGAGGACGGCAAGGAAGTTGCCGCCATCGCCTTGCCCGGGCAAAACCCGGCGGATCAGCAAAAGGCGAGGCAGGAAGGCAAGGAGGCCGACCGCAAGAAGGCCGAGGCGAAAGAAATCAAGAAGGCCGAGGAAAAGGAAAAAAAGAAGCAAAAGTCGCCGGCGGTTTCGCCGGCGCAGCCGTCAGCCGAACCGGCGCAGTGACGAGAGAAGGCAAAGGCGAAGCGGGGGGCACGCCCTCCGCGCGCCGGACGTAAGACTCCGGCGGCAGCGCAACCCAAGGACGAAGGCAAGCCCATGGCCAGGCCGAACAGCCAGCAGATCCGCGACTACAGCCGCATGCGCCTTTTGATCGTGGGCTCATTTTTCGCTTTGGTTTGGGTCGCTTTATGGGCCAGGGCGGGCTTTCTGCAGATTGTGCGTGGTCCGGAGCTCGCCCAGATGGCCCTGCGCCAGCACGAATCCTCCGAGATGGAGTGCGGACGGCGCGGCGAGATCGTGGACCGCAGCGGATTGGTCCTGGCCAAAAGCGTCGAGTTCGTCGGCGTCTACGCACGGCCCAACGAGATGCGCGATATTCCGGCCGCCGCCGCCACCCTGGCCAAGATCCTCGATGAGCCGGTCAAGGACGTCGCCAAGAGGCTCACTTCCAACGAACACTACGTTTTCGTCGAGCACAAGATCGGCGACAAGCCGGCGGCCAAGATCAAGGAAGCGGCCATTCCCGGCGTGTATCTGGTCGGAGAATATGGCCGCTCGTATCCCAACAAGCATTTGGCCGGGCAATTGCTCGGGTTCGTGGGCCAGGACGACGAGGGCCAGGAGGGCCTGGAACAGGCTTTCCAGGGGCGCTTGGCCGGGAAAAAAGCCGTATTCACCGTGCAGCGCGACGCCTCGGGTCGCAAACTGTATTTGGACGACCAAGGCTGCGAGGTGGTCACCAACGGCGGCGACGTGGAATTGACCATCGACGCGCAGATTCAGTATTTCGCCGAGGAGGCCCTGGCCAAAGCCGTGGTCGAAAACCACGGCAAATCCGGGGTCTGCCTGGTGGTCCACGTGCCCAGCGCCGAGATCCTCGCCTGGGCCAACTATCCCTTTTTCAATCCCAACGCCTTTGACCGCAAGAAGCCCGAACTGTGGCGCAACCATGTGGCCCTGGACGTGGTCGAGCCGGGCTCGACCATGAAGCCCATCCTGATCGCCAGCGCCCTGCAGGAAAACGTGGTCAAACCCGACACCCAGTTCTTCTGCGAAAACGGCCGTTGGAACTACGCCGACACCACCATCCGCGACACCCACCCCTACGACACCCTGCCGGTGGACAGGATCATGCGCTATTCGAGCAACATCGGCGCGGCCAAGATTGGGCTGCTCCTGGGAGCGGGCCGGCTGCATACCTATTTCGAGCGGGTCGGTTTCGGCGAACGCACCGGCCTGCCGCTGCCGGGCGAGGCCAAGGGACTTTTGCGCCCCGCCCACCAGTGGGCCAAGATCGACCTAGCCACGGCCAGCTTCGGCCAGGGCGTGGGCGTCACCCCCTTGCAGCTGGCCCAGGCCTACCACGTGATTGCAAACGGGGGCGTGTACACGCCGCTCAAACTCGTGCTCGACCCGAGCAGCGAACGTTTCGCCACCCCGGCCGAGCACCGGGTCTTCGATCCCAAGATCGCTGCGACCGTGCAGCAGATGATGCGCGAGGTCGTGGAAGAGGAAAAGGGAACGGGCGTTAAGGCGCGCATCGCGGGTCTGGACACCGGGGGCAAGACCGGCACCGCCCAGAAGGCGGGCAAGCACGGCGGCTACGTGGAAAAATATCTGGCCTCGTTTGTCGGTTTCATTCCGGCGGTCAACCCCGAATATCTGATCATGGTCATGGTCGACGAGCCCGAACCCTGCCACTATGGCGGCATCGTCGCCGCCCCGGCGGTCCGCGAGGTGGCTTTAAAGACCATGGCGTATCAGGGGAAGATGCCCGAGACCGTGAAATTGGCCGAACTGCGTCCCCAGGCGCCGACGCTGGCACCGGCGCCGACTCCGTCTCCGGGGCCTGCCCCGGGCCAGAACGCTCCCAAGGCCTTGTCGGTCGTTCAGGCCGGGGACACGACGGTTCAGCCGCAGGTGCAGCTTGCCTCCCAGACTCAGGGAGAGGCCAGCCCTGTCCCGACTCCGGGCAAGGCCGGCCCGGTACGCGAAGGCACGGTACCGAACCTGGTCGGTCTTTCGCTGCGCCAAGCGGTCGGCATCCTGGCGCAAAAGGGGTTGATGCCTTCGCTGAAGGGACAGGGCTTGATGGTCACCAAACAAAGTCCGGAGCCGGGTTCGCCCTGGCCCGGAACGGATAACGGCGCCCCGGTCACCTTGTGGCTGACCAGGGAATCATAGGCGACGGTCGTGGAAACAACGTTCAAAAAACTCATCGAAAAAGCGCGCCAGGGCGTGCCGGTACGCGACGATTCGCGGGCCGTGGGCGCGGGCGACATCTTCGTGGCCGTGGGCGAGGTCGGAGCGCGCTATATTCCCCAGGCGGCACATGCCGGGGCGGCGTACCTGGTCTACGACGCGGGCGAGGCGCAAACGGTCGACGGCAAGACCGTCGCCGTGAAAGTGCCGGACGCGAGAATCGCCCTGGGCGAACTGGCCAAGGCCCATTATAGCGAGGGCAAACGCGGCCTCAAACTCATCGGGATCACCGGCACCAACGGCAAGACCACGGTGGCCTATCTTTTGGAACATCTGTTTACCGCGCACGGCCTGCGCGCCGGCGTCATCGGCACGGTCGGCTACCGCTGGCCCGGCCACGGCGAGCGCGCCCCCCTGACCACCCCCGGCTGCCTGCGCCTGCACGAACTCTTGGCCCGGATGGCCGAGGCCGGAACCGAGGTCGCGATCATGGAGGTCTCCTCCCACGCCCTGTCCCAGAAGCGCGTGGCCGGGCTTTGCTTCGACGCGGTCGCCTTGACCAACGTCACCCAGGACCATCTCGACTACCACGGCGACATGGAAGCCTACTACGCCGCCAAGGCATCGCTTTTCACCGGATATCCCGGCCCCTCCAAGCCGGCCGCGATCAACTGCGACGACCCGTACGGCCGCAGGCTGCTGGCCGATCTGCCCGGAGCCTTGGCCTACGGCTTGGGCGAGCCCCCGGCCGGGTGCGAGAAGATGTTGCGCGGGCGCATCATCAAAAATTCCGTCGCCGGCCTGACCTTGGAAGCAAGTTTTGGCCGCGAGCGCTGGACCGTCGCCAGCCCCCTGATCGGAGCGCACAACGCCGCCAATTTGCTCACCGCCCAGGCAGTGGGATTGCTCATGGGGATGACGGCTTCCGATCTGGCCGAGCTTTCCGGATGCATCGGAGCCCCCGGCAGGTTGGAGCGGATCAAGAACCATAGGGGGCTGGACGTTTTCGTGGACTACGCCCATACCCCGGACGCCCTCACGAGCGTGCTGGCGGCCTTAAGGCCCCTGACCGGAGGGCGGCTGGTGGTGGTTTTCGGCTGCGGCGGCAATCGCGACAAGACCAAGCGTCCGCTCATGGGCGCCGCCGTGGCCCGGGTTGCCGACGTGGTTGCGCTGACTTCGGACAACCCCCGCTTCGAGGAGCCAGAGGCGATCATCGAGGACGTCATTCCAGGACTTACCGCCTGCAAGCATTTGATCGTCGAACCCGACCGCAAGACGGCCATCGCCTTGGCCCTGGAGTTCGCGCGGCCGGGCGACGTACTCTTGGTCGCGGGCAAGGGGCACGAGGATTACCAGGAAATAAAGGGTGTGCGCGCGCCGTTTGACGACGCGGCCGTGATCCGGGAGCTTTTGGCATGTTGATGACCGTGGCCGAAATAGCGCGGGCCTGCGAGGCGCGGGTGACCGGACTCGGCGATCCTGAAATGGTCGTGCGCGGGGTCGGCATGGATTCGCGCGCGGTCGAACCGCATTCGCTTTTTGCGTGCATCAAGGGCGAACGCGTCGACGGCCACGATTTCGCGCTTGCGGCGGTGCGCGCCGGGGCCGCGGCCGTGCTCGCGCAGCGCGAGGCACCCGAAGTTTCCCGCCTGGTTCCGGTGCTTATCGTTCAAGACGCCGTTTCCGCCCTGGGCCGCCTGGCCCGTGCCTGGCGGGAGAAGGCCCGGGCCAGGGTGGTGGCCGTGACCGGCACGGCCGGTAAGACGACCGTCAAGGAAATGATCCTGGCCATTTTGAGACGGCGTGTCACCGTTGCCGGAACCAAGGGGAATTTCAACAACCAGATCGGCCTGCCGCTGTCCATGCTGGCCTGCCCGGAAACGGCGAAGATCTGGGTTCTGGAGGTCGGCATCAGCCGTCCGGGCGACATGGAGGAACTCGGGTGCGTCGTGCGGCCCGATCTGGCCGTGATCACCAACGTCGGTCCAGCCCATCTCGAAGGGCTCGTCGACCTGTCCGGAGTGGCCAGGGCCAAGGCTGCCCTGGTCGATTTCATCGCCCCGGAAGGGGAAGTGCTGGCCAACCGAGATTATCCCGAACTCTGGGCCGAGGTCACGCGCCGCAAGCCGGAGCCGGTCGATTTTTCCGCAACCGACGCCTCGGCGCGCTATTTCGCCGTCTATCTGGGAGCCAATTGCACCGGCGGCCGGTTCAGGGTGTGCTTTGACGGGATCGAACGCATCCTGAAGCTGCCCTTTTGCGGCGAGCACGCGGCCGAGAACCTGGCCGCCGCCGCGGGCGCGGCCATGCTCATGGGCGCGGACATACGCGACGTCGAGAGCGCCCTGGTCGCCCTGGAGATACCGGGCGGGCGGTTCCGGCCGATCTGCGCAGGGGAATTGACTTTCATCGACGACACTTACAACGCCAATCCCCTGTCCATGGCCCGCTCCATCGAGGCCGCGGGCGAACGGGCGGATGGCGAGCCGTTCGTCTTGGTGCTCGGCGAAATGCGCGAACTCGGAGCCGAGGCGGCCGCGCGCCACCGCGAACTGGGCGCGATCATCGCCGAAACAGGCTGCCGGGCGGTCTATTTCCACGGCGGCCACGCCGAGGATCTGGCCGCCGGGTTGTCCGAAGCCGGATACCAGGGCGAATTCACGCCGGTGACGTGCCCGGCCGAATTCGCCAAGCGCTTTGCCGGGCTTGGCCTGCGCAGGGGCGTGGTCTTGTTCAAGGGCTCGCGCTCGCTTGGCATGGAAAAATTTCTGGCCGCCGTGCTCGCGGGCGCCGGGGAGTGCGCATGATCTACTACCTGCTCGTTCCCCTGACCAACTTCGCGAGCGTTTTCAACGTCTTTCGCTACATAACCTTCCGTTCGATCTACGCCTTTCTCACGGCGCTTCTGATCTCGATTTTGCTTGGCCCCCGGGTCATCGCCTGGCTGAAGAAGCTCAAGCTCGGGCAGCACATCCACGAGGACGTGGCCGCCCACCAGTGCAAGGCCGGCACCCCGACCATGGGCGGGCTGATCATAGGCCTGTCGGTAGTGGTTGCCGTCCTGCTTTGGGGAGATTTGGGCGACTATCAGATCTGGCTGTCCCTGTTTGTTTTCGTGGGCTTCGGCGCGGTCGGGCTGCTCGACGACTATCTCAAGGTGGTCAAGAAGCAGAATAAGGGGCTTTCGGCCAAGGGCAAGTTTTTCGGCCAGGTCCTGGTGGCCTCTGCGGCGGCCGCCCTTCTGCTCCTGGACGTCAATTACTCCACCCAGCTGTCGCTGCCGTTTTTTAAGCATATCCAACCGGATCTGGGCTGGTGGTACCTGCCCTTCGCGGTCCTGGTCATGATCGCGGCGAGCAATGCGGTGAACCTGACCGACGGGCTGGACGGTTTGGCCATCGGCCCCATGGTCGTGGCTTCCGGCATGTTCGCGCTGTTCACCTATATCGCCGGGCACATCCAGATCGCCCGCTACCTGCAGGTCATGTACGTGCCGGGCGTCGGCGAGGTGACCGTGGTCTGCGGGGCGCTGGTCGGGGCCGGGCTCGGTTTTTTGTGGTTCAACGCCTATCCGGCCCAGGTGTTCATGGGCGACGTAGGCTCGCTTTCGCTCGGCGGCGTGCTCGGTTTCATCGCCGTGCTCTGCAAGCAGGAGCTGCTTTTGCTCCTGGTCGGCGGCCTGTACGTCATTGAAACCCTCTCGGTCATTCTCCAGATAGGATTCTTCAAGATGAGCGGCGGCAAGCGGATCTTCCGCATGGCCCCGTTGCACCACCATTTCGAGCTCAAGGGCATGCCGGAATCGAAGATCATTATCCGGTTTTGGATTTTATCGATCCTGTTCGCCTTCGTGGCCCTGTCCACGCTCAAATTGCGCTAGGGGACAAGATGGGAAGGCCTTCGAACCATAACGACCTCACGGGCCTCGCGGCAGTGGTTCTCGGCGCGGGCGCTTCCGGCCTGGCCTCCGCCCGGCTGCTCGCCAAGCTGGGAGCGCGCGTTCGCCTGCTGGACAAAAAAATCGGGGTCGTGGGCGGGGAACTCGCCGCCGAACTGGCCGGACTGGGAATCGCCGTGCGCCTGGGCGAGCACGCGCCCGAGGATTTCGCGGGCGCGGGTCTGGTGGTGATCAGCCCGGGCATCCCGGCGGCCAGGCTCGCGGAATTCGTGCCCGGCGGCGTGCCGCTCATTTCGGAACTGGAACTGGCCTCGCGCTTCGCCCGCGAACCGATCCTGGCCATCACCGGCACCAACGGCAAGACCACCACCACCATGCTCGCCGCGGCCATTCTCGAAGCGGCCGGGAAAAAGGTCTTCACCGGCGGCAACATCGGCACTCCCCTGTCGGAGTACGTGCTCGGCGGCGAAAAGGCTGACGTCCTGGTGCTCGAAGTGAGCTCCTTTCAGCTGCAAAATATAGACTCTTTCCATCCCGCGGCCGCGGCCCTGCTTAATTTTTCCGCCAACCACCTGGATTTCCATGCCGACATGGAAGAGTACCTCGCGGCCAAATTGCGGCTCTTCGCCAACCAGACCGAGGGCGACCTGGCGGTCGTGCCGGAAGAAATGCGCGGTGAGCTCGCGGGGCGCTCCTTCACCAAGGCGCGCACGGTGTATTTCAAGGCGCAGGGGCGCTTCAACGCGCCGAGCCTGCCCGGAGCGCACAACCAGGCCAACATGGAGGCCGCCCTGGCCCTGTGCTCCCATTTCGGGGTGGCCGAGCCCATCGCCCGCGAGGTCATGGCCGTGTTCACCCCGGCCGGGCATCGCCTGGAGCGCGTGGGCGAAAAGGGCGGAGTGCTCTTCGTGGACGATTCCAAGGCGACGACGGTCGAAGCGTTGCGCGCGGCGATCCAAAGTTGCGACCGGCCGGTGCGGTTACTCGCCGGCGGGGTGTTCAAGGGCGGGGATCTGGAAGGACTCGTTCCCCTGCTTCGCGAGCGCGTCAGGGCGGTCGGGCTCTTCGGCGATTCGCGCGAGGTTTTCGAGGCGGCCTGGGCCGGGGCGGTTCCGCTTTTTTGGGAGCCGCGGCTCGAAGGCGCGGTCCGGCGGCTTTACGATCAGGCCAAGCCTGGCGAGGTTATCCTGTTGTCACCGGCCACGGCCAGCTTCGATCTGTATTCCGGCTACAAGGCCAGGGGCGACGACTTCAAGCGGATTTTCCGGGAACTGCCGGGTCAGGCGGGGGAGGACGTTCGATGAGAAGCGCTGCCGCCATCGCCGGCGCCGGATTGTCCCAGGCCGCGATCGACAGATCCGGCCGGTCCGGCAGAGCCACTGCGGGCCGTTGCGACTACTGGCTGCTCATGACCGCTTTGCTCATGGCCGGGCTCGGGCTGGTCATGGTTTTTTCCGCCAGCGGGGTCATGGCCGAGAAGGTCATGAATTACAAATATTATTTTTTCAAAAAGCAGGCCTTTTTCTCTCTCATCGGGCTTGCGGCCATGACCGTCCTTGCCTTTATGCCGCGCCGGTCCATGTATTCCCCCATCTATCTGTGGCTGGCGGTGATCGTCGGCCTGCTGGTGCTGACTCTCGTGCCGCCTTTTTCGGTCAAGGCCGGGGGGGCGCGGCGCTGGCTGCACCTGGGGCCCATGGCCATCCAGCCCCTGGAGTTCGCCAAGGTGGTCCTGGTCTTCTATCTTGCCTATTTCTTCAGCCAGAAGCAGGACCTGATCAAATCCTTCAGTGTGGGCTTTATCCCGCCGGTGCTGGTGACCGGCTTTTTGTGCCTGATTCTGGTCGTTCAACCCGACCTCGGCGGTGCGGTCTTTCTGGGACTGCTTTTTTTCTTCATGAGCCTGGTCGGCGGCGCGCGCCTTTTATATCTGGCCACCTCGGCCCTGTTCGGCCTGGCCGCCGTGACCCTGCTCGTGATCCAGTCGCCCTACCGGCTTTCGCGCTGGCTGGCCTTTCTCGATCCCTTCAAGGACCCGCAAAAGGTCGGCTACCAATTGGTCCAATCCTTCTACGCCTTCGGCGCGGGCCAGATCACCGGCGCGGGCTTCGGGGCCGGCAAGCAAAAGCTTTTTTTCCTGCCCGAGGCCCACAACGACTTCATCATGGCCGTGATCGGCGAGGAACTCGGCTTTGTCGGCGTTTCGGTGGTGCTGATCTGCATCGCCGTGATTTTGTGGCGCGGTTTTAAAATCGCGCTCGCCCAGGACGATCTGCGCGACCGGTTCACGGCCTATGGCATGACCTTGGTTCTGGCCCTGGGTTTTTTGCTCAACCTGGCCGTGGTCATGGGCTGCGTGCCGCCCAAGGGCGTGGCCATGCCCTTCTTAAGTTACGGCGGTTCGAGCCTGATCGGCAGTTTCGTGTGCGTGGGCGTGTTGCTCAACCTCTCGCGCGGGAGGGTCTCGTGACGGGCGCGCCGGGCGTGATCCTGGCCGCGGGCGGCACCGGCGGCCACATCTTTCCGGCCTTGTCCGTGGCCGAGGCTTTGCGCGAGTCGAGCGCCGCGCCGCGCATCCTGTTCGTCGGCGGCCAGGGCCCCGAAGGCGCGATGGCGAAAAAGGCCGGCATCGACTTCGCCGCCCTGCCGGTGGCCGGAGTCATCGGGCGCGGCGCGGCCGGAGCGGCGGCGCTGCTGCTCATGGGTGTGTCGCTTTTCAAGGCGCTGGGCATCGTGCGTTCGTTCAAGCCCGATGTGGTCGCCGGTTTCGGCGGCTACGCCGCGTTTTGTCCCACCCTGGCGGCGGCCTTGTGCCGGGTGCCCTGCGCCGTGCAAGAGCAAAATTCCGTGCCGGGCCGCGCCAACCGCCTGCTCGGCAAATTCGTGGACGCGGTGTACACTGCCTATCCGGACGAAACGCGCGCCTTCGACGCGCGCAAGGTCGAGCGGACGGGCAATCCGGTGCGCAAGGATATTTTGGGTTTGGCCGGGAATGCGGTCCTGGACCGGGGCGGCATGAACCTGCTCGTCTTGGGCGGAAGTCAGGGCGCAAGCGCCATCAACGAGATGGTCTTGGCCGCTTGGCCGCGCCTTGCAAAAGCCGGTGTGACCCTGTGGCATCAAACCGGCCAGCGCGACATCGAAAAAATGCGCCTTGGATACGGCGGCGGCGAAAGCGGCGCGGTGCGCGTCAGTGATTTCATTGACGACATGGCCTTCGCCTTCGACTGGGCGGATCTGGTGCTGGCCAGGGCCGGGGCCTCGACCCTGGCAGAACTGGCCGTGGCCGGAAAGCCCTCGTTGCTCGTGCCGTTTCCCTTCGCCACGCACGATCACCAGTTGAAAAATGCCCGGTATTTGGAAAAAGCGGACGCGGCCGTGACCCTGGAACAGAAAAATTGCACGCCGGACGTGCTCGCCGGGGCCGTCCTGCGTCTTTTCGCGGACCGGGAGAAATTGACTCGCATGGCCGCGGCGGCCAAGGCCGAAGCCCGGCCAAACGCCGCCACAGACATCGCCGAGCGCTTGCTCGGCCTGGCCGGCCGAACCATGGAGCGTGCGCAATGATACGGGAAACAAAAGAGCAGGGCGCCGCGATTGCGAGCAAGATGCGCACCAAGATTCGCAACATCCACATGGTGGGCATCGGCGGTTCGGGCATGAACGGTATCGCCGAGGTGCTCTTGAACCGGGGCTATAACGTCTCGGGTTCGGATTTGGCGCTCTCGCCGGCGGTCAAGCGGCTCAAAACCATGGGCGCGAACATTTACATCGGCCACGGCCGGGAGAACGTGGGCGCGGCCGACGTCGTGGTCAAGTCCACGGCCATCTCCGTTAACAACCCCGAACTGGTCGAGGCCAGGGAACGCGCCATCCCGATCATCCCGCGCGCTGAGATGCTGGCCGAACTCATGCGCCTGCGCACCGGCATCGCCGTGGCCGGAACCCACGGCAAGACCACCACCACTTCGCTCCTCGCGGCCATTTTCACCGAGGCCGGGCTCGACCCGACCGTGATCATCGGCGGGCGGCTCAACAGCTACGGGGCCAACGCCCTGCTCGGCGAGGGCGAATACCTGATCGCCGAGGCCGACGAATCCGACGGCTCGTTCCTGTGCCTGTCTCCGATCATGACCGTGGTCACCAATGTGGACGCCGACCATCTGGATTTCTATCCGGATCTGGCCGCGATCGACAAAAGCTTCACCAAGTTTCTCAACTCCATTCCCTTCTACGGCGTGGACGTGGTCTGCGGAGACGATCCGGGCGTGGCCAGGCTTTTGCCGGGCATCAACCGGCCCTGCCTGACCTACGGGTTTGGCGAGAAAAACCGCCTGCGCGGGGTGGTCGTATCCAGCGGCGAAGTGAGCGTATTTAAGGTGTTTCTGGACAACCGGCCCTGGGGCGAAGTCACGCTCAACCACCCCGGCCGCCACAATGTGCTCAACGCCCTGGGGGCCATCGGCGTGGCCATCGAGGCCGATCTGCCCAAAGAGGCGGTCCTGGCCGGACTGGCCAAGTTCGCCGGGGTGGGGAGGCGCTTCGAGCGCAAGGGCGAGGCTGGCGGCGTGACCGTGATCGACGACTACGGCCACCATCCGGCCGAGATTGCCGCCACCATCCGCACGGCCGTGACCTGTTTCCCCGGCAGGCGCCTGGTCATGGTCTTCCAGCCCCACCGCTTCACCCGCACCAAGGCGCTCTTCGGCGAATTTTGCCGCGCCTTTGACGAGGTGGACGAACTGCTTTTGACCGAAATTTATCCAGCCTCGGAAGCGCCCATCCCGGGGGTGAGCGGCGAAAGCCTGGCCCAGGGCATCCGCCAGGTGGGCAAGACCCGGGTGACCTATTTCCCGGATTTCGACGCCGTGGTCGCGGCCTTGCCCGGGATCCTTCGAGAGGGAGACGTGCTCATCACCATGGGCGCGGGCAACGTTTGGCAAGTCGGAACGCGCTACCTGGCGGGGGAATAACGTGGCCATTGTCATACTCGACGGACCCAAGCTGTGCGAGCGGACCACCCTGCGCCTCGGGGGCAAGACCATCGCCGAGCTCATCCTGGAGCGTCCGGAAGACGCCCACGACCTGGAAACGGCCTTGGAAGAGTATGGCGGCCGCCCTCTGGTCCTTGGTCGGGGCAGCAATATCCTGGCCGCCGGCGGCGAACTGGGTCTGGTCGTGGTCAGCCTGCCCCGGGCCGGCAAGGAATTCACCACCCGCGAAACCCTGGACGGCAAGGTCAGGGTCCGGGCCGCCGGCGGCATCGGCCTGCAGAAATTTGTGGCCTGGTGCCTGCGCCAGGGGCTGTCCGGCCTGGAAGCTCTGGCCGGGATACCGGGTTCCATCGGCGGGGCCGTGGCCCAAAACGCCGGCTCCTACGGCCGCGAGATGGCCGACGTGCTGACCGGCCTCGTGGTCTGGTCGCCGGAAAGCGGGCTTAGGCGCGTGAGCCCCAGCGAGTACAGGACCGGCTACCGCAGATTCGCCTTGCGAGACCGCGCCGAGTTCTTTCTGATCTTCGAGGCCGAGCTGGAACTCACTAAGTCCACGCCCGAGGCGGCCATGGCCGCTTACGCCGAGACCATCGAGAAGAAAAAGGCGACACAGCCGCTCGACAAACCGTCGGCTGGCTGCATTTTCAAGAATCCCCCCGGCCACAGCGCCGGGAAACTGCTGGACGAGGCCGGACTGAAGGGCAGACGCGCCGGCGATATGGCTTTTTCCGAGAAGCACGCCAATTTCATGGTCAACCTGGGCCGGGGAACCTCGGCGCAGGCCGCGGAACTCATCGCGGCGGCCAGGGACGCGGTCAAAAGCAATGCAGGTATAGATCTGGAACTTGAAGTGAGGCTGGTGGAGTGAGCGTCGCCGTGAGAACCTTGCCCTCCCTGAATCGATCGTCCGGGCGCGCCAAAAACAGCCGCTCGCCCGGCTATGCTCCCAAGCAGACCAAGCAAGGGGTGATCGAGAAGTCGTTGGCCAAGGGCAACCGCAACAAGGGCGCGCGCTATGAGCGTCCGGTGCGCAAACGCGGCGGACGGGCCGGATCTCCTCCGATTTTGGCCACCCTGGCCAAGCTGCTCACGCTGGGCGTGATCGCCGTGGCCCTGGTCGGCGTCTCCGTGGGGCTTTTGGCCGGCTATCGCTGGCTCACCAACCTCAACTATTTCGCCGTGCGCGACATCGAAATCACCGGGATCGAGCGGCTCAAGGCCCCCCAGGTGCTGGCCCTGGCCGGCATCGAGGAAGGACAGAATATACTGGCCATCAACATCGGCAAGGTCGAAACGGCGCTCTCGCGCCATCCCTGGGTGGAGGCCGCCTCGGTGCGCCGTATTCTGCCCCGGCAGATCAAGATCGCGATTTCCGAGCGCGCTCCGACCTACTGGATGCAGTACGAGGACAACCTCTATTACGCTGACGCCGACGGCCGCATCATCGACAAGATCGCGGCGGACAAGTTCGAATCCCTGCCGCAGCTTGAAGTCGAGGCCGGCATGGAAAAGCATTTGGGCCTGTTGCGCGAACTCACGCGCGTGGGCGCCGAGGGCGGGCTGCCCTTTGCCATGGACAAGGTGGCCTGGTTGCGCCTGTCCTGGGGCAGCGGTCTGGAAGTCAAGCTGCTCGACCGCGATCTCACGGTCTGCCTGTCGGTGGATAATTTCCGGCAAAGCATAAACCGCCTGGGCATCGTCTGGGCGGACCTGACCAAGCGCGGCGAGCTCGACCAGGCTCGGGTGATCAGCTCGCTTTCGGACAAGGTTTGGGTGGAGAAGAAAGGAAACTGAGCAGGAACTCCCGGCTCGGGCCGGGTTTGGGATAACCAAGCGGAGCGCGGCGTACGCCGCCGCGAAACGTAACATAAACCGCGGGGGAGCGGGATGGCCAAATCAGAACTAGTCGTCGGCCTGGACATAGGCACCACCAAGATCTGCGCCGTGGTGGGCGAACTTTCGCCCGAGGGCGTGGACGTGGTGGGCATCGGCACGAGTCCCTCGACCGGACTTCGCAAAGGCGTGGTGGTCAACATCGAGCAGACCGTGACCTCGATCAAGAAAGCCATAGAGGAAGCCGAACTCATGGCCGGTTGCGAGATACGCTCGGTCTACGCCGGCATCGCCGGCAGCCACATCAAGGGCTTCAACAGCCACGGGGTGATCGCCGTCAAAGGCGGCGAGGTCGGTCCCAAGGACGTGGAGCGGGCCATCGACGCGGCCAAGGCCGTGGCCATCCCGCTGGACCGCGAGGTCATCCACATCCTGCCCCAGGAATTCATCGTGGACGACCAGCGCGGCATCGCCGATCCGCTCGGCATGGCCGGGGTGCGCCTGGAAGTGAAGGTGCACATCGTCACCGGCGCGGTCACGTCCGCCCAGAACATCATCCGCTCCTGCCACCGTTCGGGACTGGACGTGGCCGATATTGTCCTGGAGGCGCTGGCCTCCTCCAAGGCCGTGCTCACCGACGAGGAGCGCGAGATCGGCGTAGCCCTGGTGGATTTGGGCGGCGGCACCACCGATTTGGCCGTGTTTTCCAATGACTCCATCAAGCATACGGCCGTGCTCGCCCTTGGCGGCACCAACTTGACCAACGACATCGCCTTCGGCCTGCGCACACCCATGGCCAGCGCTGAGAAAATCAAGATCAAATACGGCTGCGCCCTGGCCGACCTGGTCCGGCCCGACGAAATCATCGAGGTGGCCAGCGTCGGCGGCCGCGACGCCAGGCGCCTCTCGCGCCAGGTGCTGGCCGAGATTTGCGAGCCTCGGGCCGAGGAAATGCTCGCCTTGGTGGACCAGGAGCTCATCCGCTCCGGGTTTAAGAACCTGATCGCCGCCGGGGTGGTTCTGACCGGCGGCACGGCGCTGCTCCAGGGCATTCAGGACCTGGGCGAACAGATCTTCAATCTACCCACGCGCATCGGCTTTCCCATGCGGGTGGGCGGACTGCGCGACGTGGTCAACAGCCCCAAGTTCGCCACCGCGGTGGGACTGCTCATGTACGGCGCGGAAAAGGAAGGCGTGGAGAAACGCTTCCGCATCCGCGACGAGAACGTGTTCAACCGCATCCTCGGCAGGATGCGCAAATGGTTCGTGGACGTGACCTAGAATTGTTCGGGGAAATTGCGAAAAGGACGAGATCGCAAGGGGGAGATGCATTATGGACTACTTGGAAATCGAAGAAGGCTCCAACGCGAGGATCAAAGTCGTAGGCGTTGGAGGGGGCGGAGGCAACGCGGTCGACAACATGATTTTTTCGTCGCTGCGGGGTGTGACGTTCATCGCCGCTAACACGGACGTGCAGGCCTTGAATAAGTCCAAGGCCGACTACAAACTCCAGCTCGGCGAACAGCTGACCAAGGGCCTGGGCGCCGGGGCGGAACCGGACAAGGGCCGCGACGCTGCGCTGGAAAGCGTTGACGCCATCCGCGAAGCCATCGGCGAATGCGAGATGGTGTTCGTCACCGCCGGCATGGGCGGCGGCACGGGCACGGGTGCGGCCCCGGTCATCGCCCAGGTGGCCAAGGAAATGGGCGCGCTGACCGTGGGCGTGGTCACCAAACCGTTTTATTTCGAAGGCCGCCGCCGCCTGTCCCAGGCCGATCGCGGTGTGGCCGCCATGCGCGAGGTGGTCGATTCGATCATCACCATTCCCAACGACCGGCTGTTGGCGCTGGCCTCGAAAAAAGCTTCGTTCCTGGAGATGCTCAAAAAGGCCGACGAAGTCCTGTTCTGGGCGGTCAAGGGCATCTCGGACCTGATTATGGTTCCGGGCCTGATCAACCTGGACTTCGCCGACGTCAAGGCGGTCATGGGCGAGATGGGCCTGGCCATGATGGGCGTGGGTTCGGCCCGCGGCGAAGGCCGGGCCAAGGAAGCCGCCACCAAGGCCATCACCTGTCCGCTGCTCGAAGACGTGACCATCGACGGCGCCAAGGGCGTGCTCATGAACATCACCTGCGGTCCGGACCTGACCATCGAAGAGGTGGACGTCGCCGCCAACGCCATCACCCAGGCCGTGCATCCGGAATGCAAGATCTTCTTCGGCACGGTCTTCGACGACAACGCCGGCGATGAAATGCGCATCACCGTCATCGCCACCGGCATCGAAAAGGACGGCGCGCGCCAGACCCCGCCGCGGGTCGAAGCGCAGGCCCAGCCCGAGGCGGCCAAAAAGCCCGAACCGGCTCCGGTGACCATGATGCGGCCCAGGACGAATCTGGCCCCCCAGGGCGTGGTCCCGAGCCAGCGCACCACCCGGGTCATCAGCAGCGTGGGCGGTGACCTGAATGTTCCGGCCTACGTGCGCCACGGCCAGAAAAAAGCCCCGGAACCCCAACCCGGCCAGATGCCGCTCAAGGCCCAGGCCGGCGGCGGCGAGGAATTCATATTCGACGAAGAGGATTTCGAGATACCGTCGTTCATCCGCATGCAGGCGGACTAACGGCAAGGGGGGCAGTTCCATGTCCTGCGCTACAATCGATGACGTATGCGTGCATCCGGGTGTCATTCTGGAAGAGGATTTCCTCGATCCCTTGGGGATTTCCCCCGAGTCGCTCAGCCGGGAAACCGGCCTTGACGAGGAATTTCTGGTGGAAATCATCGACGGCCGCCGCCCGATCGATGCCGAGACGGCAAAACGCCTCGCCGCTTACTTCAACGTCGGCTCGGAGTTCTGGATGGAATTGCAAAGCGGTTATGAAAATGAAGCGCCTCCGGGAGTGGATCGATAGCACCGGGGCGCAAAGGCAAACCGGCCGGGCGTGAGCCGAAAAGAAGGCCGGAGGAGTTCGGGGGCAGGCTGCCGGTCGCCCTGGTCTTTCCGGGCAAGGCCAGCCTGGCCCTGTCCACCCTGGGCTGGCAGGCGGTCTACCGGCTGCTGTCCGGCCATCCCGGCCTGGCCGTGGAACGGTTTACCGTCGCCCCGGAGCAGAGCCGGCTGGTCAGCGAGGAATCGGGCCGCGACTTGAGCCTCTTTCCGGTGGTGGCCTTCTCGATCAACTTTGAACTGGACCTGCTGCCTCTGGCGCGGGTTTTGAAAATTGCCAATCTCCTCCTCCCCGAACGCCGGCGGCCCGCCTTCCCACTCGTCCTGGGAGGCGGGCCGTTGGCCTTTCTCAACCCGGCGCCGCTGGCGCCGGCGCTTGACCTGATCTTCTGCGGTGAGGCCGGGACCGAATTTTTGGACCTCATGCTTGCTATCAAAGGGGGGGTCCAGGCCGGCGAGGACAAGCAGGCTTTGCTGGCCGCCGTGGCCGCGCGTCCCGGCGTCTACGTTCCGGGAGTAAGCCCCCTGCCGGTCAGGCGTATCGTCCAAACCGCGGGGCCTGCCAGCCTGCCGGACCCGGTCACCTCGGTGTTCGTCAGCCATGAGGCCGAATTCAAGGACATGTTCCTGATCGAGGCCAACCGGGGCTGCCCCCATGCCTGCCGCTTCTGCGCCGCCGGCTTTGTCTATAGGCCGCCCAGACAGGCGAGCCTGGATCAAATCCAGGACGCGATCCTGACGGCCTCGCCGCGTAAAATCGGCCTGGTCGGCACCGCCCTGACCGATTGGCCGGACCTGCCGCGCCTGCTCACCTGGCTGGCCGAACGCAAGATCAAGTTCGGTCTGTCCTCGCTGCGCGCCGACGGCCTCAGCGACGAGCTGCTCGCCATCCTGCGCCGCGCCGGCCTGCGTACCGTCACCCTGGCCCTGGAAGGACCGAGCCAGAGACTGCGCAACGCCGCCAACAAACACCTGAGCGAAGAAACCTTCCTGCGCGCAGTGAGTCTGTGCGCCGATCACGGCGTGGACCACCTCAAAATTTATCTCATCGTGGGCTGGCCGGGCGAAAATCAGGCCGACTACGACGCATTCGCGGCGCTGGCGGTTCGCGTCGCCGAGGCGGCGCGCCTGACGGCCGGCGGCAAGAAATCCATCCGGCACATCACCGTGGCCACAAGCGCCCTCGTGCCCAAGCCGTTTACCCCCCTGCAATTCGCCCCCATGGCCACGGAAGCGGAATTGGAAATCGCCATCGAGCGCGTCCAAGCCGCAGCCGCGCAGGTCCGGGGCATGCGCGTCACCCATGACTCGCCCGTCGCCGCCCGGATCCAGGGACTGATCAGCCGGGGCGACGAGAGCGCCTTTACGCTGGCCACGCTCGCACTCGAAAACGGCGAGTCCTGGCGCAAAGCCCTGGCCGCCTGGCCGCACGACCAGACCTATATCGACCGCGAAATCTCACCCGACCACCCCCTGCCTTGGGAAGTCGTCGATATCGGCGTCTCCCGCTCTCATCTCCTCCGTGAATGGCAACGCTACAAACAGTGCACCCAGTCGCCCGCCTGCCCTGCGGCAGGTTGCGAGGCGTGTGGGGTGTGCGGGATGAGAGAGTTTCTGCGGGGGGAATAAGACCGGGGGAAACTTTTTTGAAAAAAAGTTTTACCCTGGGAGGCACCTAGCTCCCGGACCCCTTTCAAAAAACTTCATTCCGGCCGCTTTTGCCTTTTCGCTTTGCGAAAAGGCAAAAGCGGCCGGAAGCGTTTTTGAAATGGGCGGGGTAAGACGTTAATTACCGCGGGGGTGCAGGGGGCAAAGCCCCCTGCGATTACAGTCTGACCGGCAGTTTGGTGGTCAGGGTGGAGATGAGCGCGGCCTGGGTCTTGTCGACTTCCTGGTCGGTGAGGGTCTTGTCCGTGGCGCGGTAGGTCAGGCGCAGGGTGAGGTTGCGTTCCGCAGCGTTGCCCGGAGTGAACAGGTCGGCCAGGATCACGTCTTCGAGGTTTTTGGGGTTGATGGACCAGACCGCGTCGATGACTGTCCTGGCGTCAATGTCGCCGGGCGCGATCACGGTCAGGTCGCGGCGCACCGGAGGGAATTTGGGCAGCGCGGCGAATTTGGTCCGTTTGGCCGTAAGCAGCGCGCACAGGCGGTCGGCGTCGAGTTCGGCGTACCAGACGTCTTTGCGGGCGTGGTAGGCGTCGGCCACAGCCGGCAGGACGCGGCCGAGCTGGCCCATGTCCTGGCCGCCGAGCGCGATACTAACGCAGGGCGTGAGCCAGGGATGTTCGGCGGTCCGGGTGAACGTCGGCGCGGGGAGGCCGAGGGTGGCGAAAAGATGTTCGGCCAGGCCCTTCAGGTCGAGGTAGTCGGCGTCTTCGCGCGGGTTGGGCCAGGGCGCGCAGTGGCGTTCGCCGGTCAGGACAAGGCCCAGCCGTCCGGATTCCTTGGCAGTGGTCGGCGATGAAGCGTCCTTGGTGAAAACCTTGGCCAGTTCAAAGAGCCTCAGCGAGGTGTTGCCCTGGGCGATGTTGTTTTTGAGCGCCAGGAGCAGCCCCGGGGCCAGGATCGGGCGCATCACGTTCTGGTCTTCGGAGAGCGGATTGGCCACCGGGATGCGCGGCGATTCGGGAACGGCGAAGAGGTCCAGATCTTTTTGGCCGACGAAGCTGTAGCCGATGGTCTCGCGCAGCCCCGCGCCCTTGGCCCAATCCCTAAGCCGCCGCCACAAGAGGTACTGCGAGGCCGCCGCCGTGGCCATGGAAAGGTCTTTGGCCACCTTGGGCAGTTTGGCCGGGATGCGGTCCAGGCCGTAGACCCGGCCGACTTCCTCGATCAGGTCGATTTCGCGCTCCAGGTCCAGGCGGTACGGCGGCACGGCCACGTTCAGGCAGTCTTTGGCCGGTTCCACCCGGCAGCCGAGCGCGGTCAAAGTCTTGCGGCAAAAATCGCCTTCCAGCGGCAGGCCGAGCATCATCCGGGCTCGTTCAGGCCGGAACGAGAGTTTGGTTTCCGTCCAGGGCGAGGCGGTGGCCTGCGGGATGCCGGATAAAATCCGGCCGCCCGAGGTTTGGGCGATCAGCTCGGCGCAGCGGTTCAGCGCGAGCAGGCTTCCGGGCTGGTCCACGCCGCGCTCGAAGCGGTAGGAGGCTTCGCTGGAGAGGCCGAGCCTCCGGGCGGTCTTGCGGATCACGGCCGGGTTGAAGACCGCGCACTCCAGCAGAACGTCGCGGCTGGCGTTGCCTATTTCGGAATTGGCGCCGCCCATGACCCCGGCCAGGGCCACGGGTTTGACGCCGTCGCGGATCAGGGCGTCATTCGCGGTCAGGACGCGCTCGACGCCGTCGAGTGTGGTGAAGCGCTGGCCGTCTTGCGCGCGCGCGACCCGGATCACCCCGCCCTCGAGCAGGGCCAGGTCAAAGGCGTGCTGCGGCTGGCCGAATTCCATGAGCACGTAGTTGGTGCAATCGACCACGTTGCTGATGGCGCGAAGTCCCACCGCGAGCAGACGAAGCCGCATCCACAGCGGGCTTTCGCCGATGGTCACGCCCTGGATGATGCGCGCCTGGTAGACCGGGCACAGGTCCGGCTCGGGCAGCTCGATGCGGATCAGCGTTCCCGCGTCCGGGCCGTGTTCGTTCACGGCCATGCGCGGCAGGGAGAGCGGCAGGCCGAAGGCCGTGGCCGTTTCCCGGGCCAGCCCCAGGTGGCTTAAGCAGTCGGCCCGATTGGGCGTGACGCTCACTTCCAGGACGGTCTCGTCAAGGGCGAGCGCCTGGGCGATTTTTTGACCGGGGCGGCAGGCGTCCGGCAGGACCATGATTCCGGCGCTTTTTTCGGCAAAGCCCAGCTCGGTCTCGGAGCAGATCATGCCGAAGGATTCCACGCCGCGAATCTTGCTTTTCTTGATGGTCAGACCACCCGGCAGATCGGTTCCGATCAAGGCCACGGGCACGGTCTGGCCCTCGGCCACGTTGGCCGCGCCGCAGACGATGCGCAGGATTTCCGGGCCGCCCACGTCGACGGTGCAGACTGAGAGCTTGTCCGCTTCAGGGTGTTTTTCGCGCGTGAGCACGCGGCCCGCGACCACGGCTTCGATGCCGGAAAAAGGCCGCAAGACGTCCTCGACTTCCAGGCCGAGCATGGTCAGCCGGTCGGCCAGGACCTGGGCCTCGCCCTCAAACGGGGTGAACTCGCGCAGCCAGTTAAGACTTAAGAGCATAACGCCTCCGCCGCCGGATCGGAAGGGCGGCTTGATAGGAGAAGGGACTTAAGCGAATTGGGCAAGAAAACGGACGTCGTTTTCAAAGAAAAGCCGCAGATCGCCGATGCCGTATTTGAGCATGGCCACGCGCTCAACGCCCAGCCCGAAGGCGAAGCCGGAATATTCCTCGGGGTCCAGGTTCACGGCCGTAAGCACGTTGGGGTCGATCATGCCGCAGCCCAGGATCTCGACCCAGCCCGTGCCCTTGCACACCCGGCAGGTGTCCGGGCCGATTTTCCCCGAGCCGCCGCAGATCACGCAGGAAATATCGGCCTCGGCGCTGGGCTCGGTGAAGGGGAAAAAGCTCGGCCGAAAGCGCACGCGCGTGCCTTGGCCGAAAATGGCGTGCAGGAAATAGGTCAGGCAACCGCGCAGATCGGCCATGCTCACCCCGCGATCGACAAGGAAGCCCTCGATCTGGTGGAACATGGGCGAATGGGTGAGGTCGGAATCGCGGCGGTAGACCTTGCCAGGGGCCACGGCCGCGACCGGCGGGGCGGTCGACTCCAGGGTCCGGATCTGCAAGGGCGAGGTGTGCGTGCGCAGGAGCACCGCGTCGGTGATGTAGAGGGTGTCCTGCATGTCCCGGGCCGGGTGTTCGGGCGGGAAATTCAGGGCCTCGAAATTGTAGAAGTCGGTCTCGATCTCGGGGCCGGTGACCACGGCAAAGCCCAGTTCGCGAAAGACGGTGCAGATCTCGTCGGTGACCAGCGTGATCGGGTGCAGGCTTCCGGCCGCCGGCGCGCGGCCGGGCAGGGTGGCGTCGAAAGCGGCCAGCATGGCCGCCTCAGCCTGGCGGGCGAGCCCGTCCTGGCGCTTGAGATAGAGCGCCCCGAGCGTTTCCTTGACCTTGTTGGCGGCGGTCCCGGCCAGGCGGCGCTCATCGGGCTCAAGGCCGGGCAGCCGAGACATGATCGCGGCCAAGCGCCCCTTGCGGCCCAAGAATTCGACCCGCAGGGCCTCCAAGGCCTCAAACGAGGAAGCCTGGCCAAGGAGTGATTCGCACTCCCGCACCAGGCCCTCGAGTTCAGTCGCGAGGGTATGGCCCCCGGACATTAGACGCTCACTTTGGCCTTGGCCATCGCGGCGAGCGCGGCGAAGCTTTCCTTGCCGGATAGCGCCAGTTCGGCCAATACCTTGCGGTTGAGTTCGACGCCGGCCAAAGACAGGCCGCGCATGAACACGCTGTAGGACAGGCCGTGCTCGCGGGCGGCGGCGTTGATGCGCATGATCCACAGCTTGCGGAATTCGCGCTTTTTGACCTTGCGGTCGCGGTAGGCGTACGCCCAGGACCGCTCGACCGTCTCGCGGGCGGTTTCGTACAACACGCTGCGCGCGCCGCGAAAGCCCTTGGCCAGGTCGAGATATTTCTTGTGCCGCCGATGCGCGGCGAATCCGCGTTTGACCCGCATGGGATGCTCCTTTGAGAGGGGAGTGGAGGGGAGATCGGGGAAGGACCTTTTTTAAAAAAAAGGTCCTTCCCCGAACCCCATCCCCAAAAAATTTTAAAAGTTAACTATTTCCTTCCACCGAAATTGTCTGCCCTTCGCGCCCGACCCGTATAAAGTTTTTTGAAGGGGGGTTCGGGGGGAAACTTTTTTTTAA
>Ga0326727_10001291_pt1 | contig 94143 bp, 79 predicted proteins | sample MB2enrmetagenome_FD_207643 | JGI IMG/M metagenome (GOLD analysis project Ga0326727, IMG submission 207643) | Lab enriched peat soil microbial communities from McLean, Ithaca, NY, United States - MB29MY | ecosystem: Environmental > Terrestrial > Soil > Wetlands > Peat | place: USA: New York... | reverse complement strand
TTTTTGTGGAGTGGGAACAATCCACGACAGATTGTCACTCCGCTCTCCCGCGGCAGGCAAAAATCGACGAACGATCCGGGAATGTTGATGAAAACAAAGGACAGCCTATTTCGGTCGACTGCCGATCTGCCGACCTGCCGACTGCCGATGGGGTATTGACATCCGGGAGTATAATCTCTCCGCAATTTCAAGGGGGCGTACCGCACGCAAGTGCGCCCGGAAGGAGGGTAGGATGGCCCGGGCAGCCACCCTGATCGTCATCGTGGTGGGGCTGCTCTCTCACAATTTCCCGCTGGCGGGGCAGAACAATATCCCCGCGTCGAACGCACACCAAGCTGCCACAAATCTCCTGGTGGGATCGGGAGAATCAACTCCACGAACATTGCAGGTCGAAGGGAAGATCGCCTCGGTTGAAGGAGAACCTCTCGAGGGCGCCACGGTCTGGGTGGCATCTTTCGCTTCGCCCACGCAGCATTTAGCTTCAACTCAAACGGACAGCGAGGGGAATTACTCGCTCAGGATTGCCTTGCCCACTCAAATGACCACCGACGCCATCATTCTGGAAGCTAGTCACACGGAGTGCCTGGAAGCGCGAGAACTGCTCAATCTCAGCGGACAGGCCCCGGTAGTCAAATTGAGCCTTTTATTGCCAAGGCTGGATGAGAAGCTCGACGCGCCTGATCTGGACCTGATCGAGGCTTGGCTGATACCGTGCCTGGCGCGCTCCCGCGACTGTCGCGCACAAGCCAGGACATCATGCGGGGCTTTGCGCGAGACGCTCACCCGCTTCCGGAAGCGGCCTTTGGACTGGGCCGAATTGGCACAGATTCTCGAGGCAACGCGTCAATCCGCCCTGCCGCAGTTTCGACTCTTGGCGGCCCTGGCCCTGATGCGGATGGGAAGCTGGCAGGGAGCCGGAAAGATGTTGGCCTCGAACCCGCCGGCATCCGGCATTTCGAAAGAAGAACTGGTTCTTCGAGGGGTGCGCTGGAGCTTTCTCCACAGGACCGATGAGGCCCGGCAGGATCTCGAGCAGGCGCGCTCCATGGACCCGCGCAGCGCCTTAATCGAACTCGAATTGGGGCGCGTGGCGGTCCAGGCGGAGGACTGGCCTGCCGCCGCAACCATGCTGGATCCGCCTCTGCACAAGCGCGCCCTGGCTCCCCAGGCGCACTACCTGCGGGCCCGGGCGATGATCGCGCTCGGCGATTTCGAAAGCGCCTCACTCGAAGCGGACGTGCTTGCACAGGACTTGCGCCGAAAACGTCTGCCACCGGATGCTCAGGGGTTCGTGGCCGATCTCCAGAGGCGGTTGCAAGAACGTTCCATCCAGCCCATCGAGGACGTGATGAGCCAGCCGACGGCAGAACTCCAAGAGGCTGCAGGCGAGCTCAAGGGTCTGGACCCTTCGAGTCCTCCCCCGCCCGGCGGGTTGGAGGAGTTCTTGAAGCAGGTGGGAAGCAGCATCGAAGAGACTTTGCGCGGTTTCTCGAACACCATCAGCACGGAATTGATCCGGCAAACTCAACTGGCCAGCAACGGGAAGCCGCGGATGGCGCGCTCCCTGGAGTGCAGTTACGTCTTCGTGCAACGCAATATAAATGGACACACCCAGATCGATGAATATCGTGGGAACAAGGAAGGCCACCCCTTAAGCCCGGGAAAAACCGAAGGGGGCTTCATGGTTACTTCCGGGTTTGTAAGCACCCTGATGATTCTCCATCCGGAGTTTCAAACCCAGACCACTTATCGTTTTCTGGGCTCGCAGTCCCTGGCGGGTCAGCCGACGTATGTGGTCGGCTTTGCCCAGAAACCCAAAAGTCCCAGCCCGTTGGGCAGGTTCGTCCTGGCTTTAGGAAACGTCACGCCGTTTTATCTCCAGGGTATTGCCTGGATCTCGCCCGATCACCTCGTCATGAGGTTGCGCACCGACCTTCTTCATCCCGTCTCCAGGATCAGCTTGACTCGCGAGACCTCTGAGATTGACTATCGCCCGTATCACTTCCTGAGCTCACCCACCACCTTCTTACTCCCTAATCGCGTCACCGTGAGTGTGGAATGGGGCCGCAAGCGCCTGCGAAACGAACACATCTTCTCCAAATTCCAACTGTTCAATGTCGAGGTCCACGAGGATAGCGGGAACGGTGTGCCTGCCATCGACGCCTCGCGCCATTCCTTCCGCGCCAACCCCAACAACGACAACGTCCATATCAACCGCGGTTTGGCGCTGGACATGAAAGGCAACCTGGACGCAGCGATCCTCGAGTATCGCGAGGCCCTGCGCGTTAATCCGAATGATGATCTTGCCTACTTCGACCTCGGTCTGGCGTTGGACGACAAAGGCGACCTGGGGGGCGCGATTGCGGAGTTCCGCGAAGCCTTGCGCCTGAAGCCGGAAAATGAAAACGCCCACGTCAACCTTGGCTCCGCGCTCTACAAAAAGGGGAATCTGGATGCGGCGATTGCCGAGTACGAGGAGGTCTTGCGCCTGAACCCGCAGAATGACTCAGCGCATTACAACCTCGCTGTCGCCCTGGGAGACAAGGGCACCTTGGGCGCAGCCATTCGCGAAACTCGCGCGGCTCTGCGCCTTAACCCGAAAAACCCCCAACTCCACTATTCATTGGCTTATTGGCTGGAAAAGCAAGGTGAGCGAGACGAAGCACTGGGGGAATACCGTATTGCCCATACCCTCAGCCCCGAGAATTCTCAATTCAAGCGGGCCTTTGAGAGGCTGGCGCGAAAGCCCAGGGCACACCGCGCCTCGCGAGCGCCAAATCCTGGCGAGGGTACATGAGGCAGGGGCATCCCTCTTGGCCGCCCCTGTGCTCCATCAGGACCGCATCTACAACTCCGATGCGCACACTTCGCCCTGAAGACTGGAGGTCTTTTGAGCCGGCGAGCAGCAATCCTGCTCGGGTCGTCAGGTGAGAATGTTCCCCCGCAGTGTGGCGCCGGCGGGGACGGCGTGCCGGGTGAGTTACACGCGCTCGACGTTCGCGGCTTGCAACCCTTTAGGGCCGGTCTTCACTTCGAAGCTGACCCTTGCGCCTTCCTCTAATGACCGGTATCCGTTGCCCACAATTGACGAGAAATGAACGAATACGTCCTCTCCGCTTTCACGCTGGATGAACCCGTAGCCTTTTGCGGCGTTGAACCACTTCACTGTACCTTGTTCTTTCATGCTGCTATTTGTCCTTATTGGATTGAGATTGCAATTTGTGGAGACGGCAACGGCGGGTACGCCCGACGATCCGCTGTAACGCCACTAGCCGCAAGTCCCAAGGTAACCGCCCTTGCAGATCTTGCGATACTCGTCGGAATTACAACAACAAACTGCAAGATTAACATAGCACTCTTTGGTCGGGTTGTCACGGAAAAACCGGTGGGAATTCAGTTCAAGAAAGGGCGACTTTTCGTCGCACGGTCGGGAGGTATGAAAAACACCCGAGCGGCACGCCATGGCGTGCCCCTACTGGGATTCTCCACGAGTGACATGAGCGGGGATGACCGGCCCGCCGATTCTTTCCCACCTTCTGAGTTCTGGGCGCGGGTTCAGTCTCGGCGCCGCAGATATCAAGGGAAGTACGGGATCAACTTGATAACTGGTCTGTGATGTGTACAATGATTAATCCAAGCGTGAAGCTGGCGACTTCACGTGAAACGCGTGATCGCCAGCAATGCTCAGTGAATTGACGGCGGTGCATATGGGGCGAACTCACGAATTGCCTCGATCGACCCTGCCTCCCAGTTCTCCCGATAACGACCGTCCCGCACGAGGCCGCGGTCCTGGCCGCGTGCCGGTGCAGCTCTGGATCTTCATGTTGGTGGTTCTGGTCGTCCTCGGCTTTCTCTGGTACGACTTGCGCGCCGCCTACCAAGACACGTTGACCTACTGGGATTCGAATCTCTCCAACTCCGCGGACGAACAGACCAGCGTTGAAGCCCTCTGGCTTCTCGAGAGACGAACGGACACCGAGGCCATTGCCAGCAATTCCGCTACGATTCGCATAGTTAACGAGAGTGTCAGCGGGGAGAAGTTGGAGGCAACCCAGCGAGAAGTTGAAAGTGCGATCGATAAGATGGCGCGCATTAACGGCTTCCTGGGCGGAGCCATTGCTGATACGGAGTGCCGGATTCTGACACAGGTCGGCGTCCCCCCGGAAGCCAGGCAGGGCGTCAAGAGGGCCTGCCGTGAGGTCCAAACCACTCAAGCCTACAGCGTCGTTGCGTCCTACCCGCGTCCTGAGCGCGTCTTGATCAACATGGCCGTTCCGGTTTCGGCGGGAGGGGGAGCATCGGGCGCTTCTCAAACTCCCCACCCTGCGGTCGGGGCCGCGGTCATGATCTCAGAGCCGAGGAGGGCGGTTTCGCGCTTCTTCGCGGAAAAGAGCAAACCCGACCGGTTCGCGAAAACTGAGATCGTATGGCAGGACGAAGCAGAAACGGCGGGCTTTTCGCCCCAACCGAATGCGTTGGGAATGGGATCACTATTCCGGCAGCCACTAGGCGGGAATGCCTTCGAATCGAAGGCAGCCCGCGAACGCAATGTGGAGTTTGGCGAGTTCACCGATTATCGGGGCGTTCGGGTCTTCGGCGTCGCCCGGTCCATCGCCGCGGCGGGCGCGAGCCTTGCTCGCAAGGTTGACAAGGACGAGGCGCTGGCCGAGTTTCACAAACGAGCCCTGTTGGAGTGGCTGGCCGCGGCGCTCTCTCTCCTGCTCTTCGGTTCGGTCATCCTGATCCAGCACCGTCACCAGGCGATGCGGGACCTTCAGGAGAAACTTCGACAACAGCAAGCGGTGTTGGATCTCAAACGTCACGTGGAGGCATCCGAGGAGCGCTACCGTGCCTTTGTTGCCAACAGCACGGAAGCCATTTGGCGCATGGAGACCGAGAAACCCATCTCCACGGCACTCCCGGTCGAGGAGCAGGTTGACCAAGTTCTGCAATTCGCCTACCTGGCGGAATGCAACGAATCCATGGCTCGCATGTTCGGGTTCGAGCGTGCCTCCGACCTGATTGGGCTGCGCGCCAAGAATCTGACAGCCTTCGATCCGCGTTCTATCGCAAACCTGCAGACTTTCATTCGCTCCGGCTATCGGCTGGAGGACGCCGAATTCTTCGCCCAAGACCGCCTGGGCAAGGTTCACCACTTTATGAACACCTATTTGGGCGTCGTGGAAGGGGGATATCTGCTCCGCGCTTGGGGCGTGTTACGGGACGTGACGGAGCGGCAACGCGTGGAGGAAGCCCTGAAGGAGAGCGAGCGCCGCTATCGCGTTCTGTTCGAGACTGCCGGCGATGCCATTTTCCTTATACGCGGAGACACCTACATTGACTGCAATCAAAGGGCCCTCGAGATGTATCGCTGCACCCGAGACGACATTTTGGGGCAGTCAGTGGCTGGACGCTACCCGCCAGAACAACCGGACGGATCATATCCTCGCCAGGCAGCGCTCGAGAAGTTGAACCAGGCTCGCGAAGGCAAAACGCTTTGCTTTGAGTGGGGGGCTCTCCGCCTGGACGGTACCACCTTCGATGCGGAGATTACTCTGAGCCGCTTGGGAATCGAGGGGGACGTTCTTCTGCTCGCACTGGTGCGGGATATCACTGACCGCAAGAGGACGGAAAGGTCGCTCCGCGAGAGCGAAGAGCTGTTTCGCACCACTTTCGAGACGGCCGGAATCGGCATCGCTTTGGTGGACATGCAAGGCCAACCCATGAACTCGAACCCTGCACTCCAGAGAATGCTCGGCTATAGCGGCGCAGAACTGCGCCGCATGCCCTTCACCGAGTTTACCCACCTTGATGACCGGGAACGTGACTGGCGACTGTACCAAGAACTGCTGTCAGGGAAACGTGAAAAATACGAGATCGAGAAGCGCTTCATCAAGAGAGATGGGCAAATCGTGTGGGGGCACTTGACCGCTTCACTGGTTAGGGGCGCAGATGGGCAGCCCACGTACGGAGTGGGCATGGTGGAAGACGTCACAGAGCGCAAACGGGCAGTCGCGGCGCTCGAAGCCAGCGAAGCGCGGTTCCGCACCCTCATACAAAGGGCGCCGGTGGCCATCAGCATTAGCCGGTCCGGGCGGACCTTGTATGTCAACCAACGGTACCTGGAAATGTATGGCTTCCAAAGCGTCGATGAGGTCATCGGCCATTCCATCGGCGAACAATGGTCAGCAGAGTGCCGGGCGATGGTGGAAGAACGCGCCCGGCAGCGTTCTCTCGGACTTCCCGTTCCCGTGCGATATGAGGCGGTCGGGCAGCGTAAAGACGGCTCCCAGTTTCCCGTAGAAGTGGCAATCGCCATGGTAGAACTCTCGGACGGCAAGGCCAGCGTCGGCTTCCTGACGGATATCTCGGAGCGCAAGCGTGCCGACCGGGAATTGGTAGACCGCCTGCGCTTCGAGACCCTGTTAGCCGATCTGTCGGCGCGATTTGCTGATGTGGCGGCCCAACGGTTGGGCGGCGAGATGGAAGGCGGCCTGCGCGGCGTCTGCGAATGCTTGGGATTGGATGGGTGTACGCTGTGGCAGACGATGGAGGAGGCTCCAAGGCTGTTGAGGTTAACTTACAATTATCGAAGCTCGGAAGGACCTCCGGGTCCGGGTGTGCGTCAGATGGACGCCGGGGAGTACTTCCCCTGGAGTCACCAACAGATCATGTTTGGAAAAAGCAATGTCGTTGCCATCTCATCCTTGGCGGAATTGCCGGAGGAGGCTGCCCGCGACCGCGAGACCTACAGCAAGTATGGCGTAAAGTCAGTCTTGACGATCGGGCTGGCAGCGGGAGGACGACCGCCGGTGGGAGCGTTGGCCTTTAGCTCGACGCAAGCAGAGCACGCCTGGCCAGAGGAAATCGTGAACCGGCTGCAACTCGTTGCCCAGATGTTCGCCAGCGCGCTGGCTCGGCAGCGCTTGCAAGAAGAGCGCCAGCGCTCCTTCGATCAGTTGCGGGCCCTGGCCGCGCGCCTCCAAAGTATCCGCGAAGAAGAAAGAAAGAGAGTGGCGCGCGAAATCCACGACCAACTGGGCCAGGCTTTAACCGCCATCAAGCTGGACCTGAGCTCGCTGGTTCGCGGGCTGCCGGCCGCTCCCAGCCCCCTATTGGAAAAGGGCCCTCCCCTCTTGCGTCTGGTCGATGAGACGATTGAGAGCGTGCGCCGAATCTCTACCGAATTGCGGCCCGGTATGCTGGATGACCTGGGGTTGGCGGCCACGGTGGAATGGGCGGCAGAGGAGTTTGAGAGCCGAACCGGCACGAAATGCCTCCTGGATTTGGCCACGGAACAATTCTCAGTCGATTCGGAGACGGCTACGGCGGTATTCCGCATCTTCCAGGAGACGCTCACCAATGTGGCGCGGCACGCGAGCGCCAGCGAGGTGAAGATACGTCTCGCCGAGGAAAACGGCGATTTGACGCTGGAAGTCCACGACAACGGCAGAGGGATCCGAGAGGATGAACTGGCCAACGCCAATTCGCTGGGAGTTTTGGGAATGCGCGAGCGGGCCCTGCTGTTGGGAGGCACTCTCACCATCAGGGGCGAGCCGGGTCAAGGCACGACCGTAAGGATTCGGATTCCCGAAGTCCGCCGCGCGGAGCGAGGAAGTCCATGCTCAGGGTTCTGATCGCTGACGACCACGCCATCGTGCGCCGGGGCCTGATCGAGATTCTGTTGCGCGAACTCGAGAATCCCGTTTGTGGAGAAGCGGAGAATGCCCAGCAGGTTCTTGCTCAGGTCGAAAGGCAAACCTGGGATCTGGTGATTTTGGATGTCAGCATGCCCGGGCGCAGCGGCATCGACGTTCTTAGCGACTTGAAACGCACGCATCCGAAACTGCCCGTCCTGGTTCTCAGCATGCATCCCGAAGGCCAATACGGCAAGCGGGTGCTTAGAGCGGGCGCTTCCGGCTACATGAACAAGGACAGTGCGCCGGAAGAATTAATCAAGGCCATTCGCAAAGTGCTGGCGGGCGGCCGCTATGTCAGTCCGGCGCTGGCGGAAAAGCTGGCTTGGGACCTGAGTGAAGACCAGGCGCGCTTGCCCCACGAGGCTCTTTCCGACCGCGAATTTGAAGTCCTGCGCATGATTGGCGCCGGAAAGACGATCAGCCAGATTGCGGAGGAGCTTCATCTGAGCGTGGCTACAATCAGCACCTATCGGGCCCGGATTCTGGAGAAGATGAATATGACCACCAATGCGGAGTTGATGCGTTACGCCTTCCAGAACCGCTTGGTGGAATGACCCTAACTCGCCGCGGCCCACCAGACACGTCCCCTCTCCCGCCCGAGATTAAGCGCCTGTCATCCTGAGCGGAGCGAAGGATCTCCGCAGTTTCCCGCGGTTCCGTCACTTATGAACAACCGCAGAGATCCTTCGCTCCGCTCAGGATGACAGGTTTCATATGGTTGCCCCGGGCAAGCCCCTGGGGCGTCCCTGCAACGCCAACCTCTAGTTTCCAGTTGCCGTGTCAGAGAAATGATGACACGCGGAGTCCAGTTAGTTCGACGCCAATATCCAGCTTTCGGCGATAGTGTCCCTGCCGCGGATGGGGCAGGCTGATACGTGGGGCGACTCATGAAAGTTCTGATCGCTGACGACTCCGAGGTTTTTGTGCAACGCTTGGTTCAAGCGCTTGGTGAAATCAGCGGCGTCGAGATTGTGGGGCGCGCCCGTACGGGTGCGGAGGCCTTGCAGGCACTCCGCGATCTGCACCCTGAGGTGGTGATCCTGGACATCAGAATGCCGGACGGAACTGGCATTGACGTGCTGGAAGGCATAAGGAAAGAGAAACTGGCGACGATCACAATCGTCCTGACCAACTTCGCCTTCCCGCAATATCGCAGAAAATGCCTGCAGTTGGGGGCGCGATTCTTTTTCGACAAATCGGCTGAATTCGCAGAAGTCAGAGAAGCGCTGAGCGGGCTGATTCACAAACCCCCGGCGCCCGCCGAGAATGGCTCGAGTGGAACGGAGCAAGAAGCTCGTCAGGAGCGCTAAGAAAGAGCAGGGAGATGGAGCGGTTGTTTCTAATTGGCGCGATTGCGTCCTTGGTCGTTTCGTGGCTCTACATTTTCCTCCTGAAAACCAAAGTGCGCGACTGCATGACCTACATTCACAATCGTATCGACACAGCCAACTGCGGCCTCGTAGGCCCGCTCCGCAGTCATGCAGGCGGGCACAACTCAAAGCAGACCGGCAACTCTTGGTGTATCGGCAGGAAGGAAACGGCCATGCCGGCACTGGAAAAGGCGACCATGGAAGGAAAGCCGAAACTCATCGTCGGTGGCTCAGATAGTCCTCAACCACTGCATTATCTTTGTTCGCATTGCTTGCAGCCATTCTATCTGCCTGGAAATCAGCCGCCGAAGGAAGCTGTGGCGGAACTGCTCCAGAGCTTTGGGGAACACGTTGAGCGAGAGCATCGGGGCCCTGGCCCAGATTCGAATGCCCCGCAGGCGGAAGCCGGTCAACGGGACAGTCATTAGAGTCATGGCGTTACAACACGGTTGGGCAGTTTCCAAAATGGGCCTCTGCGTGTTTTATGCTGTTCGCGAGGGCTGAGAGCACAGAGAAGAAATCTTCGTGAATCAACGGCGCACTGCTGACGAGTGCTCCAGGACAGTGTGAGAAGTCCTGGGACTGAAACCGCAGGAACGTGAGGTTTGGTTAGAAGGAGCTGTATGAGTCTGGAGACAATGGGAGGGCGAGAGGACAAGGTGCTTACTGAGACCTTGATCAAAACCCTGCCGCACCTCTTCTTCACCGCCATCGAACAATCTTCGGAAGCCGTGGTCATCACCGACGTCCGAGGCAGCATCGAATACGTCAATCCGTCATTCACCCGCATTACAGGGTACACACGCGAGGAGACCTTGGGACAGAATCCCCGGCTCCTGAAATCCGGTGAGCACGATCCGGAGCTTTATCGCGAGCTTTGGAAAACCATTCTCACCGGAAAGTCCTGGCGCGGTGAGCTCATCAACCGGCGCAAGGACGGGAGTTTTTACGCCGAGGAGATGCACATTGCGCCGGTGTGCAACCCTCGCGGAGAAGTCACCCATTTCATCGCCACTCAACAGGACGCGACAACCCGCCGCCAACTCGAACAGCAGCTAAAGTGGGTGCAAACGGTGGAGGCGGTCGGACGTCTGGCGGGGGGAGTGGTCCATGAATTGAATAACCTGCTCGCCATCATTTCCGGTTACGGACAGCTTTTGCAGGGACGCGTAAATCTCGAAGGTCAGGGTGCAGTGGAGGAAATCCTTAAGGCTGCGGAACGGGCGGCCGCACTCACACGCCAATTACTCTCCTTCAGCCGGGGTCAAATCCTGGCCCCGGAGGTCCTGGACTTGAACTTGGTCGTGTCCGACACCTTGAAGATGCTCCGCCTTCTGGTCGGTGACGGTATCGAACTCGCGACTATTCAACAAGCAGACCTGGGACGCGTGATGGCCGACCGGGGACAAATCGAGCAAGCGATCATGCATTTGGCCGTGAACGCCCGCGACGCCATGCCCGAGGGCGGGAAAATCACGATTGAAACGGCCAACGTTTATCTGGATGAGGCTTATTCACGAACCCACGTCGGAGCCAGTCCTGGTCCGCACGTGATGGTATCCGTGGCCGCCATGGGCGCGAAGCCGGATACCGAATCTCCAGCGTCGTCCTTCGAGCCTCCTTTCACAGCAAAGAGAGCAGGCAAGGGGGCAGGATTGGGCTTGGCAACTGTCTTCGGCGTCATTAAACAGAGCCGCGGCCACATTTGGATTCAAACCACGCCCGGACAGGGTACGGCCTTCAAGATCTACCTTCCCCGCATTGAGGAAACCGCGCCCAAGGTGGAGCCAGTTCAGCCACGCCCCGTCCTGCCCACGGGATCGGAGACTATTTTGTTGGTCGTCGAGGAGCACGGAGTTCGGTCCATCGTCGGGAAGACACTCGAGTCGCTTGGCTATAAAGTCTCGGAAGCGCACGGACCCGTCCAAGCTTTGGCGATCATCGAGCAGAGTGCCCAACCGATTCATCTGCTGTTGACTGACCTGGTGATGCCCCAGACGGGTGCTAAAGAGCTAGCCAACCGCTTGCAAGCCTCACGGCCAGAGTCGAAAGTCCTCTATATGGCAGGGCAGAAAGAGGACTCTTCTGTCCACCACAGCACTCCGGAAGCCGGACCGTCCTTTCTCCTAAAGCCCTTCGCGCCTGAAACCCTGGCGCGTAAGGTGCGCGAAGTGCTGGACGATCGAAACCAACCCCAATAGAGATCCCGTCTCAGCAAACAGTTGGTGATAGAATTACCTAGGGCTTTGTAAACCGTCCAAACAGGGATTAGATTCCCGTCCGCAGGAATCGGTCTTTTACAGGAGGGGAGCGATGTTTCGTCTTGCATGCTGTCTGCTCGTGGCGACGCTGGCGCAGGCCGCTGAACCGGTATTCCAGACTTCGTTTGAGAAGCCAAGCCAGGACTGGACAGTGGTTCGCGGTTCGACTGCGGCTGACTCCGCCGTGCTACACGAGGGGCACAAGTCGCTCCGCCTGGAGCGCGACGCTGCCTCCCCGGACGCCTGTGTGCGCCTGGCGCGTGTCGCTCTCAGCATCGGCAAGGAGTATGAATTGAACGGTTGGGTGCGAACCGAGAACCTCGAAGTGCGCGACCTCGACCGTTCTCCCATCGCTGTTGGCGCGGCGCTGACCATGGCCTCGATGCCCTTCGATGTGCACTCCGCCTCACTGGGCGGCACTCAGCCCTGGACGCGCCTCACCCTCCGATTCGTGGCCAGCAGTGCGCAGGACCATATCCTGCTCACCATCGGCAATGGCGGATCATTTCGCGGCAAGGCCTGGTTTGAAGGCGTGCGCCTGGAGGAGAAGTCCTCGAGTGATGAATGGCCGGTTCGGGACGCCGTCGAGACCTTCGGCCCCGCTTACCGCTACCCCGCCGCAGGTTGGATTTATCTCCACATCGAAGGCCAGCCTTACGAGCGCGGCTATCAGCACGGGCACCTCATGGCCCGTGAGGTTCCGGAATATCTGGAGCGCTGCGCAGCGTCGCTCGGCTCCAAGGAACGCTGGGACGACTATCGCACCACCGCCAACGCTCTTTTCCTGCGCGGCTTCGACCGCGAAATCCTGGAGGAGATGCGGGGCATCGCGGAAGGCGCTTCCGACGCCGGCGCCCGCTGGCAGAACCGGCGCATCGATTTGCTGGACATCGTCGTGGCCAACACCACGGTTGAGATGGGCGAGTTGTCTTCCGCCGTCGCCACCACCCCCACGGGGCTGGAAGGCCTCAACTTTGATTCGCCGCCCTACGCGAGGCGCGATTCCGCGCTCGATCATTGCAGCGCGTTTGCAGCCACCGGGCCCGCCACACGGGACGGCAAAATGGTGATTGGGCATGTCACATGGTGGCCGCTGACGCTTGCCGAGCAGACCAACGTCCTGCTCGATATCAAGCCGGCCGCCGGCCATCGCGTGCTCATCCAGAGTTATCCCGGTGGCATTGAAAGCGGCACCGATTGGTACCAGAACGATGCGGGCATCGTGCTCACTGAAACCACGATCGAACAAACGCCTTTCAACCCCCAGGGCACGCCGGAGGCCTTCCGCGCGCGTATGGCGATTCAATACAGCAGCAACATCGACGATGTGGTGCGCTATCTCGGCACTCGCAACAACGGCCTTTACACTAACGAATGGATTATGGGCGACGCCAAAACGAACGAGATTGCCATCTATGATCTCGGCACCAACCACACCCGGCTTTGGCGAAGCTCCAAAAATGAATGGTTCGGCGGAACACCCGGCTTCTACTGGGGCGACAACAACGGCAAAGACCTCAGCGTCCGCCTTGAGGACTACCCTGACCCCAAAGGCGACCCTGATTTCATCCCTTATTCACCGGGGCCGCGAGACCTGGCTTGGCAGGAGCTTTATCGAAAGTATCGAGGCCAGATTGATGAGCAGTTCGGCTTCCTGGCTTTCCGCACCGCGCCGCTAGTCAGTTCCATCACCATGGACGCCAAAGTCGCAACCGCCGACATGGCCAATCGCCTTATGGTCTGGGCAGAGATCGGCAAACCCAACCAGCGCGAATGGTTGCCGCAAAAGGAGGACTATGCCAAAGATGACGGCCTGTACCCGTCGGGCTACCATCTCTTTGAGGCCGAACCCTCCGCAAGCCTGCTTTCTGCAATACAGCAAAACGAGAAGCTCAGACTATCGGCAGCGCTCGACCCGCCGACAAACGCTGCGACGGACCCGCCGTCATATGAGGGCCGCCTCTGGAGAGGTTGGATTCTTCCCGCCTCCGATGCCGACGACTGGTTCGTCGCCGGTTCGGCCCAATACCGGCGCCTGCTGCAATCGAGCGACGTCGAGGAAGCCCTTAATGCTCAACGCGCCATGATGCGGGGTCTGGAACTCATCCCTGACTCGCCGTTGAATCACCTCCGTCGCGAGCAGACTCGGGGAGTGCTGTTTCTGGATTCGTTGCGAAGCAAAATGGGCGACGAGGCTTTCCTCAAGCTGATGAATGACTATTTCGCAGCTAACACAACTAAGCCTGTCACGGCGGAATCTTTCCTCGAAAAGGCCGGGGTTCGATTCGAAACCGTCGACCCTCCTGCCGGCCCCGCTTACCTCACGAGCGACATCGGGCGCCGGCTCTCCTCGGCCGTGATCGTCTACGGCACGGTGCGCGAAGCCGGTGCGAACCGCTACGCCGCCGAACAGTTGCAGAATCAATTCCTGGATCACTACGAAAGCGCGGTCTCCATCTACAAGGACTTTGAAGCCTCAGAGGAATTACTGCGCCATCACGACGTGGTTTTTGTGGGCCGCCCGGAGGCCAACTCCGCGCTGGATCTATGGGTGGGCAAACTTGGTCTCGATTACGAGGGCGCAGCTTTCAAGATCGACGGAAAGGTATATGCCAGCGAACGCGAAGCCCTGATTATCGCCGCGAAGAACCCGCTCGACCCCGCTCACATGGTTCTGGTGGTTGCAGGTAACGACGCGCTCAGCACGGTGAAAGCACAGAGCGCGCAATTGCCCGCTGACGAGTATGTTATCCTCCGTATCGGCGGCGAGCCCACCAAGGGCTTCATCGCGCAAAACTCCAAGCGCTGAATTCCAGGAAGTTTAAGCCCCTGCGGAAAAACGCTTGCCCCCTGTCATTCTGAGCGAAGCGAAGAATCTCGCTCTGGTCCGTGATGAAGAAAGAACGAAAAGATCAGAGCGAGATTCTTCGCTTCGCTCAGAATGACAGCGCGTTTTTAAGGCCGTGCGAGATTCCTCGTCGCTGGTGGCTGTCTTGAAAGTCACGTCGTTCCCGCGCAAGCGGGAATCCATTGGACCGACAATGGGTCCCCGCTTGCGCGGGGACGACGCTGGTTTTCATTGCCTCGGGTGGGCCACAGGCCCATGGAGACTCCTCAGGATGACAGTCTACTGCTTTTTCCCGCAGCCAGTTAAGCGGAGGTGCGCCCAGCGGCAGCATGGGAGTGGCGTTTTCTCAGGACCTTAGTACCATTGAGAACCCCTGTCTTTCTGGATATAGTCCACCTTAGAGCTGCGAGATTACGCCGAGTAAGGAACTTGAAGACGCAGGTTGTACGGATTCCCCAGGATGAGTCTCAACCCTGTCGGAATGGATCAAGAAAGACGATAGTCGCGTTGTAACGACGCTGGAAGGAAAGCTGGGCGGAGTCGCCGATGTCCAGTCCGGAAAAGCTCGAGCGGCGGTCAGTAATCCTCGTTATTGCTGATGACGTAACTTTACGAGCCCTCTTTCGGGAATCGCTTGATCAGGTCGGCTTCGAGGTTATTGAAGCGGAAGATGAGTCAATAGCGCTTCGGAGACTCACGGAGACGCCGCCCGATCTCGTCGTAATGGACATGGACACGTCCAACCTGGACGGTTTTGAAGCCTGTGCGGCTCTCCGCCGTTTACCTCAAGGGCAAGACACGCCCATCGTGATGGTCACCCGGCGCGACGACATTGAGTCCGTCAACCGGGCTTTTGAAGCTGGAGCAACAGACTTCTTGCCCAAGCCCGTGAATTGGACGCTCTTTGGCCACCGCGTTCGATACATGCTGCGTGCCAGCCAGACCTACCGTGCCTTGAAGGCCGGCGAGGCAAGACTCGCCAAGGCCCAACGGATGGCGCGGTTAGGACATTGGGATTGGGACGTCAGCGAGGACCGGTGGTCTTTCTCTGATGAGGTGTGCAGGATCTTTGGTTTTGGCCTTGAGGACCAGCCCGCAAAGCGCGAGCTCATGGCCAAGGTTATTCATCCCGAGGATCGCGACCACGTGCTGCAATTGTTCCAGGCGGCGTTGCGGGGTGAAGAGAAGTACGAGATTGAATACCGCCTCTTGCTGCCCGATGGAGGGTTGCGCGTCGTGGCGGAGCAAGCTGAGGTCAGCTTTGACGGGCGTGGCCGTCCGAGGCAGGTGGAAGGAACACTCCAGGATCTGACCGAGCGGCGGCAAGTAGAAGCAAGAATACGATATCTGGCTTACTATGACGGACTAACCGGTCTTCCCAACCGCCGGATGATGTCCGAACACGTCGCCCAGGGTTTGCGTCAGGCGCGAAGAAGCAAGAGACCGCTTGCGCTGCTGTTTCTCGACCTCGACAATTTCAAGTCCATCAACGATTCTTTGGGGCATAGCTGGGGGGATAAGCTATTGCGGCAGGTCGCTGACCGGCTTTCTCAATGCGTGCGCGCTAGTGACCTGGTATCCCGGCCCGGCGCGCAAACCTTGAACCCCCCTGTCTTCCGCTTCGGGGGTGATGAATTTGCAATCCTTCTGTTCAATCTTCACAAGGAGCGGGACGCTTTGTTGGTCGTACGGCGCATTATGAGCGCCCTGGAGGCACCCTTTGAGATTGAAGGGCACGAACTCTTCGCTACAGCCAGCATCGGCATTGCTGTATCCCCGTCGGACGGCGATGATCTCAAAACGCTTCTCCGAAATGCCGACGCAGCCATGTATCAGGCCAAACAAAAAGGGAAAAACACTTTTGAATTCTATACAAAATCGCTGACGCGGATGTGCATCGAGCGGATGAAGATCGAAGCCAGGCTGCGTCGTGCGGTTGAGCAGGGAGAACTGAAGCTCTGCTTTCAGTCTAAGCTCGAAGCTCAATCCAGCCGTCTTGCCGGGGTCGAGGCCCTGCTCCGATGGAACACCGCGGGTTTAGGTTCCGTGCCGCCGGAAAGATTCATCCCCCTCGCTGAGGAAACGGGACTCATCATCCCGATCGGGGAATGGGTGTTGAGAGAGGCCTGCCGCCAGATCCAAGCCTGGGAAACCGTCGGACTGCCTCTGGTCCCTGTCGCAGTCAACGTCTCGGCCCGACAGTTTCAACGCAGCGACCTTTCCAAAATCATCTCCAGTTTGCTCGAAGAAACCGGTCTGAGCCCTCAGAGCTTGGAACTGGAGCTCACGGAAAGCGCCATCGTCGAAGATGTTCCAAGGGCCAAGGTAGTGCTTCAGAAGCTCAGCGAACTGGGAGTGAGGCTCTCCATCGACGATTTTGGGACTGGATTCTCCTCTTTAAGTCTGCTTCGGTGGTTCCGGGTGGACGCACTCAAGATTGACCGGTCGTTTGTGCAAGATCTCCCCCAAGCTACGGACGACTCGGCGATAATCCTCGGTATCATCGCGATGGCGCACAGTCTAGGCATCCGAGTCGTCGCCGAAGGTGTTGAGACGGAATCCCAATTCGCCTTCTTGAAAGAGCACGGGTGCGACGAAGTGCAGGGTACCCTTTTCGGCCTGCCGGTAACCGGTTCGGAGCTTGCGCAATCACTCGACGAGGCCGGCCCCAGCCTGCGGTTTCCGCTTCCCATTCTGCGGAGGGTACACTAGTGGAACCCGCACGTCGGCTCGATCGGGCCGGTGCGTATTGACCTTACCGAAGTACCGTTGAACGCAGATGTTCTCACAGTTAGAATCCAGGCCGGTGCGAGCAGAGAATTGGGAGACGAGCGCGTGTAGCCAGGCGAGGTCGATCCTGCCGCCAACGTCAAGAGGTGCACAAAAGAATATGCCTGCCGGTAGATCACTTCGATGCTTTTCGGCCCTGGCGAGGGCATGTCTGCTGCTGACCATCTTCTTTTGCTTTTGGAACACGCCTGCCCAAGCCCTGATGCCGATCAAGACCTTGACGCAGTATGTCCACGAAGTCTGGCAGCAAGAGGATGGGTTACCTGAAGATGATGTGACAACGATCACTCAAACGCGTGACGGATATATCTGGCTGGGAACCGAGGCCGGTTTGGTTCGCTTCGATGGAACTCGCTTCACCGTGTTCGACCAATCTAACACGCCTGAGCTCACCAGCGGTTTTATTCACAAGTTGCACGAAGGCCGTGATGGCAGTCTGTGGATCGGCACGGACGCGGGCGGCATCTATCGATTACAGAATGGAAAGTTCACGGCCTATCCCACCCCGGACGGGCTGTCCAATGACACTGTCCTGGCACTTTGTGAGACCGATGACGGAAGCCTCTGGATTGGAACTGAAGGGCATGGACTGGGGCGCTTAAAGGACGGCAAATTCTCGCGTTACACGACCAAAGACGGCTTGTCGGACGATTTCGTTTGGGCACTGATGGGAACCGACGATGGAAGCCTTTGGATTGGCACGAACCACGGCCTCAGCCGGCTCAAGGACGGAAAGTTCACTCTCTACACCACGAAGGATGGGCTTCCCAACAATGTCGTTTGGTCGTTGGGTTCAGGCCGAGGGCACAGCTTGTGGGTCGGAACGGGCGGCGGATTATGCCAGATGCGAGATGGCCAATTGCAGGCCCTGCCCGGGCACGAGGGTGCAGAGAGAAACCGTGTGATCTCGCTCGTCGAAGACCACCAGGGCACATTATGGGTCGGGACAGACGGTCATGGGTTGGAGCGTATCCAAAACGGAACGGTCTCGACTTTTACCACCAAGGAGGGCCTATCAAACGACACGGTTTCTGCGATTATGGAAGATGACGAGGGAAGCCTTTGGCTCGGAACGTTTGGCGGCGGTTTGGTTCGATTGAGGGACGCTAACTTCGTCACCTATGGCAATGATCCAGGATTGCACTTGGGAGGGGTCGATGCCGTTTATGAAAGCCACGACGGCAGTATGTGGATAGGAACGGCAAGCGGCGGATTGGCCCGCTTCAAAGCGGGGAAGGTCACCACCTATACCAGCAAGACAGGTTTACCGGAAAATGAGGTACTGAGCGTTCTCGAAAGCCACGACGGAGGCCTTTGGGTGGGAACCAAAGGTGCCGGAGTGGCCAGGATCTACAACGACAAGGTCACCACCTACAGCACGAAAAACGGCCTCTCCAATGACTCCATACGCGCGCTTCTTCAGGACCAAGACGGCGACCTTTGGATTGGCACAGCGAGCGGCGGGCTCAATCGCTTTCGAGACGGGAAATTCACCCTCTATTCAACCCGCAACGGATTGCCTTCCGATGTCATCAGGGCCCTTTACCGGGATCCTAAAGGCACGCTCTGGATCGCCACGGAGAAGGGGCTCGTCACGATGACGGGCGACAGCTTTCGAACCTACACCACCAAAGACGGCTTGGCGAACGACGAAACGTGCTCCATTTATCAGGACCACGAGGGAACCTTCTGGATTGGATCATGTCCCGGCGGGCTGAGCCGATTCAAGGACGGCAAGTTCACCGCCTACACGAAGCGACAAGGATTGTTCGACGACACCGTCTACCAGATCCTCGAGGATGACCAGGGTAATCTCTGGATGAGTTGCAACCGGGGCGTCTATCGTGCCAGCAAGAAGGATTTGAACGAATTTGCGGAAGGGAAGATCAAGTCGATTCAGTGCATTTCCTATGGCAAATCCGACGGGATGGCCAGCCTCGAATGCAATGGCGGCTTTCAGCCTGCCGGGTGGAAGGCCAAGGATGGGAGCTTGTGGTTTCCCACCATCAAGGGGGTCGCCGTGGTCAACCCGGCCCACCTGAAGGTTGACGAGCACCCGCCCCGGGTCATGATCGAGCAGCTCTCGATTGATGGCAAGCCCGTGCCGGCGTCGGGGTACATCCAGGTGCCGCCAGGGCAGAACAGACTTGAGTTCCGCTACACAGGTCTCAGTTTTTCCGCGCCCGGCCGGGTACAATTCAAGTTCCAATTGACAGGATTCGACGGTGACTGGGTCGATGCCGGATCACGACGCATTGCCGCTTACACAAACGTTCCTCCCGGCCGTTACCGGTTTCGCGTGATCGCACGCAACGAGGAAGGGAACTGGAGCCGGGAAGGCGCGGCGGTGGACCTTTATCTCAAGCCGCATTTCTACCAAACGCTCTGGTTCTACACCTTTTCCGGACTGTTGCTGCTGGTCACGGCCGTTGGGGGATATCGGCTCCGGATCCGGACGATCCGCGCGCACGAAAAGGAGTTGGAGGTCCGGGTGAAGGATCGGACCGAGGAGTTGCAGAAAGAAATCGTGGAACGCAAGCGGACGGAGTTGGAGCTGCAAAGAGCCAAAGAGGGCGCGGAGGCCGCCAGCCGCGCCAAGAGTATGTTCCTGGCCAACATGAGCCACGAGATTCGCACCCCCATCAACGGCATCCTGGGGATGACAGAGTTGACCCTGGAAACGGAACTGACCGCCGAGCAGCGGGAATTCTTGGGAATGGCCAAAACTTCAGCCGACGCCTTGCTTACTGTCCTCAACGATGTCCTGGACTTCTCCAAAATCGAAGCCGGCAGGCTCGACCTTGACCCGATTCGCTTCAAGCTGCGCGACAGCCTGAATGATACCCTGAAGCTGTTGGTCTTGCGGGCCGACGAGAAGGGCCTCGAGCTGACGTGCGATATTCACCCCGAGGTGCCGGAGATGGTGATTGCCGATCCCACGCGGCTACGCCAGATCATCATCAATCTGGTCGGCAACGCCGTCAAATTCACGCCGCGCGGCGACGTGAGCCTGGAAGTGGTCTTGCAGTCCAGTGCACCGGATCAGGCGATGTTGCACTTTACGGTGCGGGATACCGGCATCGGCATTGCTCCTGAGAAGCAGAAGATCATTTTCGAAGCTTTCTCCCAGGCCGATGGTTCCATGACGCGTACCTTCGGAGGCACAGGGCTGGGGCTGACCATCTCCCTGCGGCTGGTGACGATGATGGGCGGCCGGATGTGGGTGGAGAGCGAATTGGGGAAAGGCAGCCGCTTCCACTTCACGGTACCGGTGCGAACGGTGAAGGACGCGGTGGCGATGGAGCCGCTGGAGCGCGTGGACTTAGCCGGGCTGCCGGTGCTGGTGGTGGACGATAATCCGACCAACCGTCGCATTCTGGGAGAGATGCTGCGCCACTGGGGCATGCGGCCGGAGTTGGCGCCCAGCGGAGCGGAAGCCATCACCCTGCTCCACGAAGCCGATCGCCGGGGCGTCGGCTTTGCGCTGCTGCTGGTGGACGCGCAGATGCCGGGCATGGACGGCTTCACGCTGGTGCAACGCCTCCGTCAGCAAACCGACTTGGGCAAGATTACCATCATGATGCTGACATCGGCCGGGCAGAGGGGTGACGCGGCGCGCTGCCGGGAGTTAGGCATCGCCGCCTATCTGGTCAAACCGATCGTCCAGTCGCAGCTCCTCGACGCCGTACTCAACGTCTTGGCGACAAAGGATCAACAACTTCACGAACTTCCTCTGGTTACCCGTCACTCTTTGCGGGAAGCCCGTCAGAACCTGCGCATTCTGCTGGCCGAAGACAATGTCGTCAACCAGGTACTGGTGTGCCGGCTCCTGGAAAAATACGGGCACAGTGTGGTGGTGGCCAACAATGGCCGCAAAGCCTTGGAAGAACTGGAAAAGGAGAAGTTCGATTTGGTCCTCATGGACGTTTCCATGCCGGAGATGGATGGTTACGAGGCCGTCGCAGCCATCCGCGCCAAGGAGGGAGCGGCGCAAACCCATGTTCCGATCATCGCCATGACTGCCCATGCTATGAAGGGTGATCGTGAACACTGCCTTGCCGCTGGCATGGACGCCTACATCTCCAAGCCTGTTCAACCCAAAGAACTCTTTGAGATCATCAAATCGCTGGCACTGGTTCCTGCCTAGGGGGTCTGGAGTCTGAATGAGAATCTCGTTCGGGCTGTCATTCCAAGCGAAGTAGGGGGACGGCTTGCCGTCCCCTGGCTGAATGGATCTCACACCATCCGGGGTAGGGCAAGCCCTACCCCTACGCATTTACCCTGGAGCGGGGCTTTCCAATTGACTTGCCCCCTTCTGCCCATTAGATTCTGAACATGCGTGGCTTGCAGTTGCTTTGCGCATCTGTGGCGCTGGCTGTACTCTCGTCGGCGAGTGCATTTGCCCAAGGTCGTAGAGTAGCGATCACGGTTGACGATCTGCCTTATGCCGGTGGCGCCGCCACACTGCAAAATGTTTCGAGAGAGGCGTCTGCGGCTGTGAACGCCAATCGCAGGCTATTGAGGGCCTTTGTCACCCACCAAGTTCCGGTCACGGGTTTTGTGATCCAGAAGGTTGTTGAATCGTTCGGCGCGTCCGGAATTTTGATACTCAAGGAGTGGGTGCACTTGGGATTTGATCTCGGGAATCACACCTATTCTCATTCTGATATCAACTCTCTCTCGCGTGAACAATTTGAGCAGGAGGTCGTGCGCGGCGAGTGGGGGTTCGGACCGCTCATGAGCGAAGCCGGAAAGAAGCCCACGTTTTTCCGGTTTCCTTTCAACCACACGGGTGACACGGAGGCGAAGAAGAATGCTATGGCCGCATTTCTTTCTCAGCGTGGATACCGGCTGGCCACATGCACAATCGACAATTCCGACTATGTCTTCAACGATGCGTACGTCCGAATGATCGCAAGGAGTAACGATCCAGCCGCGCAAAGGCTACGCCTCGCTTATCTGGCTTACACCGATGCTGAGATCAAGTATTACGCCGCCCTCAACAAACAGGTTTTCGGCTACGAGCCTCCGCAGGTGATGCTCTTGCACGACAATCGGCTTAACGCCGACGTGATGGAACAAGTGCTTCAGCTCTTCGAGGCGCAGAACTATAAGTTCGTGTCCCTGGGTGTAGCACAGACTGACGCTGCCTACCAAACCCCCGACACCTACGTCACCAAGTATGGGCCGATGTGGGGATATCGCTGGGCCAAAGAGCGGAATGTGAAAGTGGAGGGCAGATTAGAACCGGACCCGCCGCAGTGGATCCTGGATTACGCCAAGTCGACACCCAGTTCCTCCCAGTAAGTGCCATACTTTCACCAAACGCTGCTTCTTCCGAACGGATCGGTTGTTAACAGTTCTGCTCTCCCAATCATCTATAGTAGATAAAGGATCGACTACAGATGGGCTCCGGTTTGGAAGAGGGTTTTGAAATGCTCACTGCGGGCTTGGGAGGCCAGCTTGTGGGGGAACAACTGGAACTCTCCGAAGACGCCAGGTTAGTGTGTGCGGCGCGCGACGGGGACCGCGCCGCATTCGGCCTCCTTTACGACCGGTACGCCCGGATGGTCCACGGAATCATGCTGGCGAAGGCCCCCTTCGCGGCGGTGGACGATTTGGTCCAGGATGTCTTCGTACTGGCGCTCCGCCGGCTGTCAACGCTGCGTGAAGTCGGAAGCTTTGGGGCGTGGCTCGCCGCCATCGCACGCAATCTGGCCAAAGATCACCACCGCCGATCAGCCCCCGAGGAACAACTGGCCGTGGACGTATCCGAAGAAGAAATGGAGATGCGCGCGAGCGGCGGCGATCAGGAAGCTTCCGCGAACCTGATTTTGGACGCGATCAAAACTCTGCCGGACGCCTATCGGGAGCCTTTGATTCTACGCCTTGTGGAAGGCATGACCGGCCCGGAGATCGCCGCACGCACCGGCCTGACGGCCGGCTCAGTGCGCGTCAACCTGCACCGGGGGATGCAGCAGCTCCGCGCCATACTGAGCCCCAGTCCAGGCAGGTCGGGACAGGAAGGGCCGTAATCATGAGCACGGGAAACAACGAAGTAAAGAAAGAAGTCCACGCGATGGGGAACGACTATTTATGGGACAGGTCAGGCGCGCCTGACCCTGAAATTCAGAGGCTGGAAGCATTGCTCGAGAGATTTCAATCGCACCGGCCCAGGCCGGCATTCCCTGAACTGGCGCCGGCCAGAAGATGGTGGATGATACCTCGCCAGCCGCGATGGGTTCTGGCTCTGGCAGCGGTGGCGGCAGTGGCGGCCGCGTGCGTCATAACCGTGCTGGTGTACGAAAGGAAGCCGAGCCGCGACACAGCCGCGGGATGGGATGTCTCGGTCATGGAGGGCACCCCTCGATTGGGTCGGAAGGCCGTCAGCGAGAAGGAAGGAAAGAGCCGGCTCGGTGTCGGCCAAACTCTCGAGACGGGCCCACAGGCTCGGGCAAGACTTCGGGATGAAGAGATTGGCCAGATCGAGGTAGAACCCGGTACACGCCTGCGGCTGCTGAACACGGGCTCGGGCTTGAAGCGGATTGCTCTCGATCTGGGCACAATTCACACTTTTATCTGGGCGCCTCCGGGCCAATTCGTGGTCGATACTCCGTCCGCAATGGCGGTGGATTTGGGCTGTGCGTATACCTTGAAGGTGGACGACACAGGCGCCGGGCTCGTGCGCACCTCGCTCGGGTGGGTGGGGTTTAAACTGAATGGTCGCGAGTCCTTTATTCCTGCGGGAGCCGCCTGCCTGACGAAGCCGAAAACCGGTCCCGGCACTCCCTATTTCGAGGATGCGCCATCGGAATTCCGTTCTGCGCTGACGAGTTTCGATTTTGAGGACACCACCCCGGAGCAGCGCAACGCCGATCTCGGGATCGTGCTTGCGCAAGCACGCCAGAATGACGCGCTGACTCTATGGCATCTGCTGTCGCGAGTCGACGAGCCACAACGGGCCCAAGTCTTCAACCGCTTGGTAGAGTTTGTTCCGTTACCATCCGGCGTGACTCAAGCCGGTATTCTGCGCCTTGACCAGCGCATGCTGGATCGGTGGTGGAACGACCTCGGGTTTGACGATATCTCGGTTTGGCGCTACTGGGAGCGTTCGTGGTCTGGCGCCACGCCGCAGGCAATCGCAAAGTAGCAACCCGGCAGGCCGCCGCGCGATTACCCACCTTCTGACTTTCCCCGATTTTCACATCAGCCTTGCATAAGTTGCCTGTCAGTCGGTCGGCCAGGGCAGGCACTCTGTTAACACTCGACTCTCTCGCGGCGTCTCTTTGGACGTAGGGCTAAGAAACCATACAAGGAGGCTTCAGAACATGAAATCACGTCTGTTTTCGCGCACGGTCATCGGCATGACGGCGGTCTTACTGGGATTTGCAGTATCTGTAAAAGCGGGACCGCCTTTGATCTGCCATCCCATAGACATCGGCCAGGCGAAGTCGCTGCCTTTGGTGGATTGGAACCAGAAAGGGGCAGGAGAATATGATGTGAAGAACCTGACTCGGGACACTCTCGCGATCCTCACACCGGGCACGCCGGTGTTGGTGCGCATGGAGACTCTTCGCCGGGCCACATTGTTCGCCCGGCAGGACCCGCAAGTGGCGAAAGAACTGCTCACGCGCCTTCACCTGCGCGCCGTTGATTCCGACGCCGCCGGCCGCCCTGACGCTCTGGCTTGGTTCGACTTTGGTTACTTGGCTGAGACCTACAAACAATGGATGGGCAAGGACGATCCAAATCCCGCCCGGACTCTCGACGGTTATGGCTACGTGAAGAAGGCCATCAGCCTGCGCGCGTCCGATCCGGAGATGCAATTCGCCGCCGCGCTCATCACCCTGCTCGGCCCGAAAGGCGATCACCAGGCACATCTTCAGAAGGCGTTAGCGGGCTCTAGTAGCGATCCGCTATTGGCGCGGAATCTGGCTTCCAGGTTTAATGGCCAGATGCTCTCTGCGCTCTAGAGTGTAGGGGCACGCCATGGCGTGCCGCTTGTAGGGGGACGGCTTGCCGTCCCCGCATTTCCGCTGGCGCCGACGAGGGTTATGCAAGCCCTACCCCTACGCGTTTTCAGAGCAGGAGGCCGAAATGATGAGTTCACGATTGAGGCAGTCTTTCTGGAGAACGCTAATGTCCCGAAGGTTGGCTTGCTTGGTCGCAGCCGAGCTCGCAGGTATTTGTATTGCGAGCTGGCTTGTTGCCGGGGGACTGAATTTGCCGGACCTCACCGTTCACGAGTGGGGGACGTTCACTGCGATTGCCGGCAAGAACGGTCGCGCGGTCAAATGGCAGCCCTTGCCCTCACCGGGAAACACAGACCTCCCGGGATTCGTGGAACACTTCAGCACCGCGAACTTCAAACTGGGGTTACGTGGCACGATTCGTATGGAGACGCCGGTGATGTACTTCTACTCACCGCAGGAAGTGAAGGTGTTCGTCACGGTCGCCCTTGACAAGGGAATTATCACCGAGTGGTATCCCCACGCTCGGCGCGTTGAGCCCGGCGGAGTTCTCCGCAACACCAATTTGGACCAATTGCCGATGAATGGAACCATTACCTGGGATAGCGTGTCCGTCTCCCCGCCTTTGGTCACGGACTTTCCTCGCGAAGATCAGGAGAGTCGCTACTACACCGCCCGAGAAACCGCCTCCTCGCCGGTGAGCGTGACGACGCCGAAGGGCGACCAGCAGGAGAAATTCCTGTTCTACCGGGGTGTCTCAGATTCTCCACTGCCGCTATCCGCGGAACTGGACTCTGGTGGGAGATTATGGGTGAAGAATCTCGGCCAAGAGGAGATTCCGGCGATCATTCTCTTTGAGCGGCGGGGTGAAGCAGTCGGCTATCGTTCCGGCGGAGCGCTCACGGATGAGACGGTTCTGGATCCGCCCGCACTGACCGATACAGTCGAATCTTTGTGCGCAGAATTGGAAGGGATTCTCGTCGCGAGGGGACTTTATCCAGACGAAGCGAGCGCCATGGTGCGGACTTGGAGTGATTCCTGGTTCGAAGAGGGCAGCCGCCTGATCTACATCGTGCCGCGCGGTTTTGTTGGTCACATCCTGCCGGTGACAATCGCACCCGCGCCCGCCCAGTTCACTCGCGTTTTTGTGGGCCGGCTTGAAATCGCGACCCCAGCGACGTTCCTAGCAGTGCGAACTGCACTCGCGGCTCAAGATGAAGCAACCTTGAAGAAATACGACCGATTCATCGAGCCGATTCTCGAGGTTGCTAGGGCGGACCAATCGCCCGCCGCGCAGTAACAACAGCGTCGTCACCCCCGCGCAGGCGGGGGTCCATTGTCAGTCCGACGGATTCCCGCTTGCGCGGGAATGACGTGACTTTCGGGGGGGGCGCATGGGCCCTGCGAATCTTTGGGATACTTGGCGACAACCCTCCGGCCAAGGGCGTATATTGCTGATATGCGTATACGGCTGGTTGTTTTCCTTCTTCTGGGTCTGCTGGTTTTTGCAGCGCGCCCATCTGGCGCCTCCGACCTGGCTCTTGTCGGAGCGAAGATTTATCCCTCCCCCACTGAACCTCCAATCGAAAACGGCTCAATCGTCGTACACGACGGCCTGATCATTGCCGTCGGGCCCAGCCCTTCAGTTAAGATCCCGCGTGGCGCGACGGTGATGGATTGCAAGGGGTTGGTTGTGACGTCAGGTTTCTGGAACAGCCATGTCCACGTCTTAACTCCTGCTCTGCTCCATGTCCACGAGGCTCGCGCTCAGGACCTGGACGAACAGTTGGACGCGATGTTCAACCGGTGGGGATTCACCACCGTCTTCGACATTTCCTCAATACTGGACAATACACTCGAGTTGCGCCGCCGCATTGAAAACGGCGAGCTTCGCGGCCCCCACGTGCTTACCGTTGGCGAGCCAATCTGGACGGTCGAGCCGGTGTATGTGCGCGATTTTCTGCGCGCCAATCACCTCTCGATCCTGCCAACCGAAACCCCAGATCAGGCAATCGCATTGGTGCGCGATCATGCCGCGAAAGGCGCTGATGGCATCAAGTTGTTTGCCGGTTCTTACCAGGGCGAAGACAAGGTTGCGGTTTTGCCCTTGGCTATCGCTGAGGCGGCGGTTGCGGAAGCGCATCGCCACTCCATGCCGGTATTTGCGCATCCGCAGAACGCGGAGGGTGTAGACGTCTCGATCGAGAGTGGTGTCGATATTCTGGCGCACACCGTCCCCCAGTCAGCGCCCTGGACGCCGGATTTCGTCGCACGGCTGAAACGGACAAATATGGCGCTCATACCCACTCTGACGCTGTTTGATTTCGAAGCGCGCAAGGGAGGGCTCTCAGACCAGAATCGCGAGGGTTGGCTTGCCCAAATGGTCGCGGAATTGCGCGCTTACTCACAGGCGGGCGGGGAGATCTTGTTCGGCACCGATATCGGTTACACCGATCATTACGATACGACGCTCGAGTACACCCTGATGTCGCAGGCCGGGATGGATTTCCGGCACATACTCGCCTCTCTCACCACGAACCCGGCGCGCCGGTTCAGATACGCGGGCCGCAACGGCCGCATCGCGAAAGGGATGGATGCCGATCTGGTTGTCCTTGGCGGCGACCCGGCGGAGGACGTGACGGCGTTTTCGAACGTGCGCTACACGATCCGCAGTGGAAAAGTCATCTACTCGAAGAAGTGACAGGCTAATACAGGTCTTCTCACCGTATCCCAACATAGATCTCTACCTGAGCATGCTGCGGATCAGCGGCACTCGGCCCGTACACTTCAAAATCAGCCTGATATCTCCGGTCTCCTCCCGGCGCGGACTTGGGCAAGGAATTGATGTGCTGCCAGGATTCCGGGACGACTTTTGCCGCCGGACCCCGTGCGGAGGTGAAGACAGCGTATTTGCCGGGCGGAACTTCTTTGAGCACCATTCCCGGAGGCACGTTCTCGGCCGAGCTCACCTTGGCGCCCAATATGAAAGTGTAGGCGCCGCTGTGGTCGCTCTCATATTCAGTGTAGAGGGCGAGAATATTGGTGTCCACGCGCTCGGGAATCTTGCCAAGCAGTCCATCTTTCATAAAGCGATCCCACTGTTTCCCAATGACGCCTCGGCCCGACATTTCGATGGCGTTGGTGGTGCGAGCGGAGATTCCGATGACGCTGAATCCCGGTTCGTGCACAATTCGGGCCGTGACCGGATCATGGGATGCCGCCAACTGAGCTGCGATGCCGGAACCGGCGGCGACAACCACAGTGGCAAGAAAGGGATGGGAAGGCCAGATTCTATGGGCCAAACCAAACTGCCAAAGCGCAACGCCCGAGACCGCCGAAACTGCCAACGTGACGAGAAAAACGCGCATGCCTCAACCTCCTCCTAAGCGTACGTGCCAGGAATCAACAAAGTTCCCGTCCGCAGTGTTCCTGTGTTGAACAAGTGACAACCGGAGCTTCTCTTTGCTAGGATGCTGGTGAGGGTTGTTCGTTTCAGGAAAGCACTTATGAACCAAAACATGCAAGGCAAGGTGGTGGTTATCACCGGTGCGACGTCCGGCATTGGAAAGGTCGCAGCGGAGAATCTTGCGAGAATGGGGGCGCGCATCGTCCAGATCGCGCGCGACCGGCAACGCGGTGAAGCCGCCCTGAAGAGTCTCCAAGCATGCGCGCCTGGAGTCGAGCACACTATTCACTATGCCGATCTCTCGCGCCTCAGCGAAATGAAGAGAGCAGCGTCGGAGATCGCGGGCGCTGAACCCCGGATCGATGTGCTGATTAATAACGCCGGCGCTCTCTTCGGCTCGCGCCAAGTCACCGCAGATGGTTTAGAGCGCACCTTTGCCTTGAACCACCTGTCCTATTTTGTTGTGACCCAGGGCCTGCTGGAGCGGCTCACGGCCTCCGCGCCGGCACGAATCGTGAGTACGGCTTCGGATGCGCACGAGCCTGCTACGCTCGACTTTGACGACTTGCAATCTGAAAAAGCCTATGGTGGCGGCTTTTGGCATTCGCTGCGATACGGAGGGCCCGGCTTCAAAGTGTACGGGCGCTCGAAGCTGTGCAACATCCTCTTTACGCGCGAACTCGCGCGGCGGCTTCAAGGTACGGGCGTGACAGCCAATTGCCTGCACCCCGGGTTCGTAGCTACTCGCTTCGGCGACCAGAGCGGCGGATTCATGTCTTTCGGAATTGGCGTCGGCGAGCGCTTTGCCCTCTCTCCCGAGCAGGGCGCGGAAACAATCGTGTACCTGGCGTCGTCTCCCGATGTCGCCGGCGTGACCGGCAAGTATTTCCATAAGTGCCGTCCTGTCAACCCCGCCAGAGCCGCCCAGGATGACGCCGCGGCGCAGCGTCTTTGGGAGGAAACCGCCAAAATCGCAGGCCTGCCGGACTAGCCGTTCCTTTCGGAACGCGGTCGTTTCCGCGACTCGACGGATCTAATCGGGTTTCTTGGTGGCGGGTTCATCGGGCGGCACCGGCAGGATCTTCGATTCCACTTTGAACAACCTGTAGTCCGAGTAGCGATGCACGTTTCGGAAGTGCTGCTTGCCCGAGTCCGCCGTGACGACGACTTGCTGGGGGAGCCAGAGGAGCGAGGCATGCTGAGGCAAACGTGTTTCGCCTAGATAGAGCTCGTTGGTCTGTCGCTCCAGGCCAATGTCAGGACGGGGCGCCAACAAATCCGTCCTCAACCGAACGATTCGGAGGCTCACCTCGTCGATCCACGCGATCCCTTGATACAGAACACAAACCATTCCCCCACCGTGGGAGACCCAGCCGACGATGGTGGCATAGCCCGGTTTCTGGGCGAAGGCCACGATGTGACACCTAAGTCCGTTGTTGGTCTCCTGACCGAGATAGCGGAAGCGCGCCGCTGCCAGAACTGGAGGAAGGAAGTGCATCCAGGCGCCGGCGAAGCCGCGAGTAAGCATGAAGCGAATCCCCATATCCTCCGTGTCCACCGGAGTCCCGCTGGGCGTCGCCCGGTACTCGTCCAGAGAAAGAGTCGTGCCGTGCATATGGGGCAGAATCATGTATTCAAATTCAAGTCGACGATGAGCCTCGACTTTGCCAGAGACGCCCAGCCGTTGCTGGGTTACTTCTTCGTGCGAAACCACGTTCGGCATCCCCTCCAGCAAGTCTTGGGTCACTCTTCCGATTCTGTCCAAGAGGGAAGGCAACTCGTTCTGATCCTTGGCTGGTTCCAGCCCTTGAAGCTCCGGCGCGGCTTTCAGGAGGTCGGGAAGGGGATAGTCCAGAAGTGGTTTGGCGGTCAAGTAGTAAGATTGCCCGCTCGTGTTGATAACTTGAGTCTGGGCCGCCATCAGAGGCAATAGGACGAACCCGGACACGGCCAGTGAAACGTACGGCAAGAACCCCCGGGGTGCCCGTCTCGGACTTGCCCCGTTCAGCTTCACCGCCGCCGCCTTTCATCTGGAGGACGTAAGATGGGATGCACGGTTGATCCCCCGGCCACCCTCCAGCGTACGCCTAACCGGCTCCTCGTTCAATGCGTCTAGCCGTGTCAACGGGGTATCGTCGGGCGAACCCAGGCTGCTTCTTTTGGTGCGTCTTTTGGAGGATGTTTCTCGTATTCAACGATAGAATGGGATTCGCGACTAGCTGGCTTATGAGCGCGGTTGAACAGGAAGCCGAAGAGCTGGCGGGAGGGCTGCGGCGGCGCGATCCAGCCCTGATCGACTATCTCATCGAGCAATATCGGTACCGCCTGTTCCGCTATCTGCTCATGCTCACCGGACGGCTCCCCGAGGCTGAAGACCTTTTTCAGGAGACCTGGATCCGGGTGCTCGAAAAGGGGCACCAGTACCAGCAGCGATGGAAGTTCGAGACCTGGCTCTTCAGCATTGCCCGCCACTTGACCATCGACTACCGGCGGCGCCGGCAACCCGAAAGTCTGGATGCCTTGCTGGAACCGGTGGACACCCGCCGTCCTCTCGAAGTCGAAGACACCGCCTCATCATCGGCATTCGAACAGGCGTTTCAGGGCCAAGAGGCTGCGCGCGTGGCCACGGCGCTGGCGCATCTGCCCGCTTCTTACCGCGAAGTGCTGACCCTGCGCTTCCACGAGGACTTGGAACTGGAAGAGATTGCCCGCATCGTCGATTCACCTTTGTCGACCGTGAAATCAAGGCTCTATCGAGGCCTGACCATGCTTCGAGAACGGTTGAAGGACATCTACTCATGAGGGAAGAAAGCCACGAACGAGCGCTGCAGTTCATCGATAAGATGCAGGTGGAAAGCCTCACCGCCGCAGAACGCCAAGAGTTGGAGGCACACCTGGAAAGCTGCGTGCATTGCCAGAAGCTGGAGCGTCAGACCGAACTGGCGCTGCGCGCATTTCGTGCTGCGGCTCCGCGCTTCGACTCCTCGCTGGTGCTGAAGACCCAAATGCAAGTTCGCGTTCGAGCCCGAGAAATCGCCGAAAACGCCGCGCGCCTGCGAGCTCTGTGGATTTCCTGTACGCTGTCTTGGATCCTGGGAGTGGTCTCAGCACCGCTCATGTGGCGGGGCTTCGAGTGGATCGGACATCGCTTGGCGCTTTCGCGCGTGGTGTGGGTCACCGGCTTCGCGCTTGCGTGGCTAGCGCCCGCCGTTGTGGCCGCCGCGATTATCGCATGGCGGCAGGCAGAGGGGGCAGTGGGCAGTGGGCAGTAGGCAGTCGGCAGTAGGCAGCGGGCAGTGGGCAGTACGAGGTGCTCGTCACTTGTCACTCGTCACTCGTCACTGCCTTTAGGGAGAATGACCATGGCGGAAGCAAAGCCTGACATCGTTCAAGAAGTGAAAGTAATCCCCTGGTGGGCCATCGGCCTAGCCGTGATCCTCTTCGCGGGCTTGCAACTGCTCTTGCACGCGGTTTTGTTCCCTCGCGACCCCCACTCGCCCCCGTTGGCTTGGCGGATTTTCATCGGCATCGTGGCGGGCGTCGTACTTGCCTTCTCCGTGGTGCTGGTCGGCTATGTGAACCGCGATGCGAAGAGACGGGGAATGAACGTAACCCTATGGACGTTGGTCGTGATCTTCGTCCCTGACGCTATTGGGTTCATCATCTACTTCCTCATGCGGCAGCCCCTCAGGGTCACATGCCCCAATTGCGGAACCGTGGCGGACTCGGCCTTCAATTTCTGCCCGAAGTGCAAATTCAACCTGCACCCCGCCTGCCCCGCCTGCCATCACGCCGTCCGCGCCGGAGATCTCTACTGCCCGTTCTGTGCGAGGGAATTGTCCGCGACGACCTCCCGGCCCAGCCCGATTTCTTAAGCAGCCGCTCAAGCCAGTCGGTTGACTCCCCTCATTCTTGTAGGGGGACGGCTTGCCGTCCCCGCATTTCCGCCGGCTGGACGAGGGTAAGGCAAGCCCTACCCCTACTACGGACGCGCGTATGTCAAGTCATGATCAGGAAAGTAGGGGGACGGCTTGCCGTCCCCGCATTTCCGCCGGCTGGACGAGGGTAGGGCAAGCCCTACCCCTACAGGCGTTCAAAGCGGGGAATGCCGCTCGTCAGGGTCCAATTCCGGTTTGGCGTTGATGCAGTCGGGCGAGCAGTTGGCGGAGGGCATCCGAAGCCAGCACCGCAGCGTGCCGGGAAGCCGCCGGCAGCCCGCCCAAGGCGTCGGCAATCCGCTCAGAGGCTAGAATAGTAAGCTCTGCCAGCGGCGCTCCCTTGATTCGTTCCGTCAGCCAGGACCCGCAGGCGACGGCCGGAACGCATCCCGCCACCTTGAACTTGGCATCCACAATCACTCCATCCCGGACCCGCACCCACAATTTCATCAGGTCGCCGCAGGCGGGGTTTACGGTCTCCACCACGATCGCGGGCGGCTCGATTTCGCCGACGTTGCGGGGGTGATGGAAATGGTCAAGCACTTGTTCAGAATACATAGCTTTGCACAAGGGGCTAGGTGCTGGGGGCTAGGGAAAAACAGAACCGTCGAGCAAATTCCGCCAGACCCTAGTACCCAGCCCCCAGCCCCTACGGCAGGACGGCCCCGAAGAACCAGAACCGCAGCAAGAGAACCAGCGCCACGCCGGCCCCAACCGTCAAGGCGACGCGCGGACCGGGCAGCTTGTTGACCTCCGGAATGAGGTCTGACGCGGCCACGTAGAGGGTGACTCCCGCCGAAAGCGCCAAGCCGTAGTTAACCCATTGCTTCGCGACCGCCATGGCCAGGATACCCAAGAGCCTCGATATTCCCAAGCCCGCCACGGCCCACATGCCCGCGGCGCGGCTTTTCTTGGCCGCCGCCATGACGGAGGCCATGGTGAATCCTTCCGGAATATTGTGGAGGATCACCGCACCGAAGATCACGAAGCCCAGCCAGTTGGAAATCAGAAAGCCGCAGGCGATCGAGACCCCGTCGAAAAACGTGTGGGTCAACAAGCCGCCCAGCGCCGCATAGGCCACTCCGGGATGTATAAACTCCTCGGCGTGGGTCTCCTCGCCGAAATGAAAATGCGCCGGCAGAGAGTGTTCGAAGACGTGCACGATGAAATATCCCACCAGAATCCAGGGAGCGGCGCGAGCGCCCTGAAGGCGCTCGAAGCTCTCGGGAATCATCACCGTGATCGTGGTCGCCAGCATGAAGCCGGAGCCGAAGGCGATGAAAGAGGTCAAAACGCTCCGGCGCCAAGGCCACGCCGCGACAACCCCGCCGCCCAATACATTGGCCAACCCGGCGGCCGTTCCTAAGGCGAGACTGATCGAAAGGTAGGACATAGCAGTGACGAGTGACGAGTGACAAGTGACGAGCCAGAATCAAGCTGTCAGCCGTCAGCTATCGGCTTTCAGCAAACTTTCGGCGGAATGCCGCCTGCTGATAGCTGAGAGCTGAAAGCTGATAGCTTCAACTCGAATGTCGAATGTGCACGACTTCACCGTCATGCACGATATAGTCTTTGCCTTCCAGCCTGAGCTGGGCGCGCGCGCGGGCTTCGGCCAAGCCGCCCGCTGCCAGGAGGTCGTCAACCTTCACCACTTCGGCGCGAATAAATCCACGCTGCAGATCGGTATGGATTTCCCCGGCGGCCTCCAGTGCGGAGGTCCCCGCGCGGATGGTCCAAGCCCGGCATTCGTCTTCCCCGACGGTGAAAAAGGAAATCAAACCCAGGAGCTGATAGCTGGCACGAATCAGCCTGAAGATGGCGGACTCCTCGAGACCGTAACTGGCCAGGAATTCCGCCGCCTCGGCTTCGTTGAGTTCCGCCAATTCGGCTTCGATTTTGCCGCAGATTGCCGCCAGCGCGGTGTGCGGCCTCTGTTTTAACCCCGCTTGCTGCGCAAACTGTTCAGCCGCGTTGGCACGGCCCACGTCCTTCTCACCCAAGTTAAGAACATAAAGCATGGGTTTCAGACTCAGGAACGTGAAACCACGGATAACCCGCTCGTCTTCGGCATTCAGCCCGGCGTCGCGCAGGGGAATCTGTTTCTCGAGGCTCGACTTGCAGACCTTCAAAACCTGAAACTCCTTTTCAAGCGCGGCGTTCTTTTGTTTTTTAAGGTCCTTTTCAAGCCGCTCGAGGCGTTTCTCCGCCACCGCGAGGTCCGAGAGGATGAGCTCCAACTCGACGTTCTCAATGTCGCGAGAGGGGTTCACAGCGCCTTCGGCGGCAATCGACTGGTCTCCAAACGCCCGCACCACGTGCGCCAGGGCGTTCAATTCCCGCAGGCTCTGGGATTGGACGCCCGCCCGCGTCAAATCAATGATGCTGCCGGGCGTATCGAGGTATTCGACCGTGGCGTGGATGGTTTTTTGCGGGTGATACATCTCCGCCAGGCGGTCAAGCCGCGCATCCGGCACGCGGACCACGCCCACGTGCGCCTCGGCCTTTCCCCCGCCATGCCCGGCCGCGTGCGCCCGGGTAAGGATTTCAAACAGCGTTGTCTTTCCTACTTGGGCCAAGCCCACGATGCCGATTCTTAGCAAGATCCCCTCATAACCGTCATATTCTAATAAATTCCTTCTTACGATACATCCAAAATAGTATTAACCAAACAACGGCGAAGGCCGCGGCCGCCTCCACCAGGCTGTCCCACCTGCCCAGGCGCGGCAAAAGGCGCCCCACGAAAATGTTGCCCACACGTCTGAAATCAAAGATCTCGGTGGCAACGTAAACCGCGATGGAATTCACGCCAATCACGATAAAACCAAAGGCCCACTTCCGGTATCCGCGCACATCGACAATCCAGTAGAAAAGCGCCAGGACCAGAAAACTGAATCCGCCCGAGATGAGCACATAAGAACTCGTCCACATCAGTTTAATGACGGGAAACCACAAGCTCCAGAGGAGCCCTGCCAGCAAGCTGAGCACCCCCATCCCCACCAGACGCAGGAGTTTGCTGCCCGGCGAACGGCCGGACATCAGCAGTTGCCCGGCCAGCACGCCCAGCAGTACCGAAGCCCCGAAGCCCGGGTAGCTCAGGAACCACGTGTTCTCGCCATAGTGCAGATGGCCGAGGACCAGCTTATCCACGTAGGTCGGCAGATTGCCCTGAGGGGTCAGGACCCCCGCGCCCACTCCCGGCACCGGCACCAGCATGACTACCGCCCAATAAGCGAGCAGGAAGGCGGCGATGGTAGCGACATGCCATTTCGGTTTTACCTTTACGGCCACCACGGTGGCGATCAAGTACCCCACGGCGAGTCCATGCAAGACGCTGTAACAGGGGCGAAACTTGTACCAATCAAACAAAAGGAGATTGCCCTGCGTGACCGTACCCAGGCAGAACATGACGATGGCTCGCCACAGCGCGTGCAGCAGGAGCCGCCGGTCAGTTTCGCCTTTGGACCGGCGCTTGGCGATGGCAAGCGGTATAGCCGCTCCCATGATAAACATGAAGAGCGGCCAGATCAGGTCATAGAAGTGCAGCCCCCGCCAGGGCACATGGTCAAATTGCTCGAGGAACTTGTCGAACCAGGGGCGGTGGATGACTTTTCCCAAGCCCATCAGGATTGCCGTGCCGCCTATGATCCAGAACATATCGAAGCCGCGCAGGGCATCGAGGGAAACAAGCCGCTGAGCGGGCGTCGGCGGACTGGCGGTCGCGGCAGGCACGGGCTGTGACATTGTGTCTTGCTGGATCTCCGTGGCCTTCACGCCGCACCATCCTTCCTTTTTTCCACAGCAATCCCGGTTTCACGCCAAGGCACAAAGCACACAAAGGCCGCTAAGCCACACCACCCCCCGCCCCTCCTCATCCGAGGAGGGGAGCCTGGAATTCCCCTCCTTGGATAAGGAGGGGCTAGGGGTGGTTGATTTCCACACCGTCCCTTTGTTTTCATAGACATTCTCGCTTTGTTCCGTCGATAATCAACTCTCAGCCATGCAATTCAGGCCGCCGCAGAACCCGACTTGTGGGGTCTGCGATGTCCCGAAGGGACAGGTCGGGGGGGCGCCGTGCAATTTGACCGAACTGCGCCTTCGGCCCGGACGTTCAAAGCTTCTAGGCTATCATATTGGGCGTAGCTTGTCAAGGATTTTTTTGTAAGCGGCGCAGTTTGGTGTGGGAGCGGCGAGTTTCGCTCGTCAAATGGCAACCCAAAGCCGCCCCTGCACCCAACTGCGCCACCGTCGGTATTCTGTGGGTGCGCCAGTTTGTCCGAGCGGCGCTCTGCGGGCGAGCAGTAGACAGGTGGTTTTCGCCCTTGAGCCGAAGACCAAGCGGGTGTAGGCTTGGTTCGGCAGAAGCTGAGTCTGGAAGTTTCTGCCGGAAGAGGGTGTCGTGAGTCGAACCCATCTATACGTTTTCACACTGCTGGCGGCGACGGTCCTCTCGCCCGCGCCTTTGAAAGCACAACAGTCAATAGCGCCGGGGTCCGTTGCCGTGATGGATACCATGAACCGGGACCGCTCCCCGAAAAACCACTGGTGGGTGTCCGGCAAAGTAACCACGATCGAGGGTGACCCGATCCAAGGTGCGGCGGTCGAAGTAGAGCCGCTGAATGCCGCCGGTGAGTTCCGCAGTTTCTCGACAACCCTGCAAGGGCTTTTCCAGACCGACTACTGGCTACAGGTGGACATTTTCAAGGAGCTCGACGTAACCCTGACGGTTACCAAGAAGGGCTTTCGCAAGGCACAGGAGACCGTGGCGCTTACCGATCCGTCCCAAGCGTGGATTATTCCCATTACGCTGCGGGCGCCGGGTGAGGATCCTCGATTGCTTACGCAGGCCGACTTGATCGCGCGGCTTACGCCGAGGCTGAAAACGCTGGGAGCGTCTGACAAGCTGTCGGCTGCGGAGGAGAAGGATTATGCGCGTGGCGTGGAGGACTTCTTAAGCCGGAAGCGCCCGGACGCGGCCCTGACGCCTCTAACCAAAGTGACGCGCCACAACCCCTCCTGCGTCCAGTGTCGCGCCATGCTGGCGCTTGCCGAACTTGACTCCAACGATTGGGATGGCGCCTACCGCAACCTCATGCTGGCGGGCCAGGCGATGCGCGACGACGCGAGTTTGGGGCGTCCGGAACCGCTAATAGCCCTGGGAGTTATGGAAACCTGGCGGCGCCATCCGAGCGAGGCGGCCGGCGTTTTCCTCGAGGCGCTCAAGTACGCACCTCAGAACCCCCTCGCACTCCAGGAACTGGGCCGCTCGCAGGTGCTGACCCAGAATTGGGAGGCCGCCGCCCAATCCCTTTCCAATGCGCTCGCGGCCGGAGCGGGGCCCGAGGCCCGTCTCCTGCTGGCCGAGGCCTTATTGGGGGGAGATCATACCCAGGCCGCGAGCACAGTAATGATCCGCTACCTTGCCGGCCGGGAAGTGAGGACGATGCCGTTCGAAGTTCGCCAACTTTGGGTGCAGATTGAAAACCGCAAAAAGCTGGAGGCAGCCTATATCAAAGGACGACCGAAGGGTGAGGCGGCAATTGACCTTTATCTCCGCCGTCCTCCGTCTGACCTCAAAGGCCTGGAACCCGCCGCCGACCAGGCCCAGTTAGCCTCGATACTGAGCGGGGTGGGCAATAGCGTCGCCGAGTACTTCAGGGATTTCCCCAATACAGCTTCGCTCGAAGAAATCCATCAGGAGAAATTGGGCCGCAAGCAGAAGGGGGGAGAAACACTGGAGCGGAAGTTCCGCTATCTGTGCGCCACGCCGGCCAAGGCCTGGGGGCCGGGCTTCGATGAATTCCGGGAGGAGTTGCCGGGCGCCCAAACCTCCGCGCAGGCCCTCGAGGCCGGGTTTATGCTGACCTCGGGATTCGCGTCGGCCTCGCTCGTGTTCCATCCCCTATACCAGGCGCAGGCCGACTTTCGATATCTGGGGCGGCAGAAAATCAACGGCCGAAGCACCTACGTAATTGCCTTCGCTCAGCAACCGGGCAAAGCGCATGTGCACGGGGCCTTTAAGTTTCGCGATCTGGCCCTGCCGACTTTCACTCAGGGTCTGGCCTGGATCGATAGCGAAACTTACGAAATCGTCCGGTTGCGCACCGACTTGCTGGCGCCGCTGGCAGAGGTCAAGCTGGAACGGCAAACCACCGAAATCGCCTTCGCTAAGGTCGAGTTCAAAAGCATCGGGAGGGAGTTCGAGCTTCCACAGCTAGTCACCGTCAACGTAGATTGGAACGGCAAACACCTCCAGAACGAACATCGCTACTCGGATTTCAGACTCTTCAACGTCGAGGCCGTCGAAAAACGGAAGCCCACCGATTTCGGTGAAACGTCCAAGGAAGCTTCGAAGCCCCAGACGCCACCATGATCGTGCTTGCGGAGGTGCTGGAGCACAGCGCTCTTTTTCACTTAACGATCACGGTGTCAAGTTCGGCTTCGGGTGGGATTCCACGTAGCGCGTCCTGCCGCCTGTCCTCCAAAATGAGGGCAATTGCATCCGCCAGGCTCGCACGCGCTTCATCCTTGGTTTTGCCCTGTCCATTCGCCCCGGGAATCTCGGGGCAGTAGGCTATGTACCATTCGCCATCACGCTCAAACACGGCAGTGAATTCATTCGACATCGTACCTCCAGGCCCATCCCTCGCCTATTGAAATTATATCCCAGTTTGCTCCGATTCAATTAGCGTGAGCGGCTAAGTTCGCCGAGCGGCGCACGACCGCTGGCTCAGTCCGGATTATTCCAGCCATCGCTTCAACCGCTGCTTTGCTTCGCCGTGGGTCAGAGTCTGTCCGTTCCGGATTGCTTCTTCCCCGCGTGCGATTGCCGTCAGAAGTCGCAGTCGATTTTCGAGGTCCTCAGATATGGACTTGTTCGAGCCTCTTGAGAGTGGGCAGCGACTTGATCGATTTGCCATTGGCCTGTTCGGCAAGGCGGATTTCATAAAGGCTCTGCAAATTAAGCCAGAACTCGGCGGTCGTGCCAAAGAAATGCGCGAGGCGCAGGCCAGTATCGCCGCTGATGCCCCGCTCGCCGTTCAAGATTTGCGTGACGCGGTTAGTGGGTACATCCAGTTGTCGTGCCAACTCGGCGGCGCTCATGCCTAGTTCCTTAAGCTCTTCGGCCAGATGTTCACCGGGATGAATGGCTGGGATGGCCACGATATTTCTCCTAATGGTAATCGACGATCTCCACATTCGAGGGGCCGCGCGCGCCCTCTTCCCATTCAAAGCAAATTCGCCAGCGGTCGTTGATGCGGATACTATATTGATCTTTGCGATCGCCTTTCAGCCCCTCCAAACGGTTGCCCGGCAGCGCCGCCAGGTCTTTGAGCGCGGCGGCCGCTTCCAAACGGTCCAGCTTGAGGCGCGCGGCGCGTTCGATACCCGAAAACGCCTTAACCCAGTGTCCCTCCGCGAAGCTCCTAGTCCGCTTGTCGCGATAGCTGCCAATCATAAACCAGTGTAGGTCCCCTTATGCCTTACGTCAAGCGTAACGCGCCTAAAGCGTCGCCACCCAATGTTTTTGCGGCACGAATTGCACGGGGCCGAGGAGGCCGGAGGGAGGGATGCTCGCCGGCTTGACTTCGCCGTAGGTGCCCCAGCGGATGCCGTATGTTTCAGCGAGGGCTTTCCGGTCCGGTTTGGGGAGAGACTGGACATGATGAATCCAGAGATTCCCTACTTCGACTTTCAAATGATTTGTCCCCACCTTTAGGGCCTTTCCGCACGGCACGATTCGTGAGCCCTTCCAGGCGGCTCCCAGATTAATTCCGTTCAGAACCACTTCGGCGGTCTTGTGGACAGCGCCCAAGCCCAGCGCCCATTCGATCTGTTCGCCCGAGGTGGTGAGTTCAAAATCTGTTTCGTAAACTCCCCAACCGCTGTAATCTTTCCCCTCCGGCAGATCGTTCCAGGATTGCAACTGCGCGAGATCAGGCAAAGTCTTCTCGCCGAGCGTTAACCGCCATGGGCCGTTCAGAGGAATTGGATGTGGCACGTCCTTTACGTTGAAGCGATGAGCTTTCCCCTCACTATCCACGAGAAAATACTCCCCGTTTTTCGGAATGAGCCCCGTCACCCGGACCCTCTCCCCGGCTTTTTCGATCCTCAGCCGCCCCCGCCAGTCGCTGTGAGTAATAATCGGACCACTCCCGCCGGGGCTGAATACCACAAAGCATGATTCATAAGGCGCGAGGCGGAGTTGAACTTCGGTGACCTGCAAATTCGAGCTGGCGAACGCGGAATGGCTGAAGACCAGCGTTTCGTCGAGTTCGCCGCTCTCGGGATTCCAGCGCTGAGGCTGCTTGTGCCCTAGCGGAAACCTCACTCTCAGATCCTGAAGAAACGAGGAGATGTTACTGATGAAATACAAATCGGTGACGTCCACTCGCCGGTGGAGGAAGCCGACATTTTCCCGCGCCCGCTGCATCGACTGGTCACTCGAATCGCCCGCCTGGAGGATTTCGAAGTCCGGTGGGAGCGCCGACGCCAATGCTCCAAGCACCTCCGAAACGTGATCGGAGACGAAAAACTCGCCCTTGCCGCTGGCGGTTGCCCCGTCCCGAAGAGTATTGAGCATCGAAGCCACTCGCGCGCTCCGGGTGTCGTTATCCTTCAGCCCCGGGGCCCTCACATAAAGGTCCGATCCGACGAACATGACACGGCCGCCATTTTGAACGAATCTGACCAGCACCGCGAGCGATTCCGGCGGCATGAACTGGATTTCCGGGACGATCACCACGCGGTAGGCCCCGGTCCCGGCGCGCAATATGCCGGCCTCGACCGAGGCAACCCGCGCCAGCGCGTCATCGTTGAGGAAGTCGAAGTCGTATCCCGAGCGTCTCAATTCAAGTAACCACTGCGTCCCGAGCTGGCGTTCGATCTCGACGTCCATGTTGAGCCCGCCGATGCCGAACTTGGCAAAGACGTCGGCAAGCGGAACGTACACGCCCACCGGATTCAACGAGACTCCCTGCTGAAGCAAAGTGCAGACTCGTTGGATGTACTGCGTCAGGTAGTGATAGTGGCGCCACCAGATATTATTGTGATTGACGACCGTCGAGGCATAGAACGTCCAGCCGGGCTGCCCGACTTGAGGCGGCGAGTAGGAATAGCCCTGGTTTACGATTTGATTGATGCCGTCCAGGAATTGCGCGTCTGAAGCCGCCTTGATCATCTCGAGCGTGACCATGAAAAGGGGAAAACGCAGCCACGAGTAGCTCTCCGCCGAAATGATCGGCTTCCGATAGATATGGCCGGCGGAGGATGCGAGGCGGCGATGCTGGATATCGACAGTGTACCGGTCGCCTCCCTCGATGTGCTCGCCCTCCGGGATGTGCGCTAAAGCGTAGCCCTGCATCACGTCTCCCATAGCGCCGTGGGCCTGGATACGCGCCGTCATGCCACGCTTCCCGGCCCAATCGGCTAAAGGCGCGAAGAAGTTTTCCAGGATGAGTTCCGAAAGAGTGAGGTGATAGTCGTAGCGGATGTGAGGAGTCAGGTCGCCGGCCTCTTGCCACAAGGCAGGAAGATACGGAGTCAGAGCATAATCGCGGCGCAGTTCGAATTCCTTCAGGAAAGCCGGAGTCCAGTCCGCACCGTAAACTTCCAGGCTGTCGCAGAAGACCGAGTGAAAGGGAGGGTCGGCGGCCGTCTTGAGTTCGTTCAAGACCTGGTCGCCCGCCGCGGCGAGAAAAAGGTCCATGGCTTGGCGATTGAAATGGTCGAGAACGTAACCTTCCATGCCCAGCGTGGGCCGCTTCACCTGCTGGCCCGTGGGACAGTCGATGACCACCATCATTCTCCACGTGCCAGGCGGAACATCCCAGTTGTCGAAGCCCATGCCGCTGAGTCCCGCGGTTGTTCCGGGGCCGCGCGTTGGGTCCCAAACCACGCGCGAGTGTTGGAGATCCGGCTGGCCCGAGGGCAGAACCGGCACGGCCACGGCGGCAACGACGTTTTCATCTTCGGTGAGGTCAGGCGTAAGACTCCACGAAAAACGCCCCGGCCCGGCGGTCTCCTGAATCAGGGCGCGAGCCCGGCGCGCCGCCAACTCGATGGGGATGAACGGCCCGCCGCAAGGCCAGCCGCTTCCCAAGGTGAGATCAAACTGCATCCCCAGGCGGCGAGTTTCCCGGACTGTGTGGCGCAGCAATTCATACCATTCCGAAGAGAAGTATCGGATGTTTCGAATGCCGCGCTTCGGGTCATCGACCTCGAGCGGGTAAACGGGTTGAAGCTCCACGCCTCGTAGTCCGCTTTCCGACATCAAGGTGAGTTCACGCGTAATCTCCTCCGGCGTGGCCGCGCCGCCAAACCACCACCAACGCGTCATGGGCTGGGAAGATTGCGGCGGGTGGAGAAACAGGTCTTTCAATTTGGCCGCTTCTCCGGCGGGTGCGGCACCTTGCGGTGATGACGGTTCTGAAGTGCCGCGCGCCGGTTCCGGGGCCGACCAGAGCATGGCCAACGCCAACCCAGCTCTCCCGGATTGACGGATAAACTGTCGTCGCGTGAAAGAGATCGGTGTCATTGATGTGGCCTCGAAGTTTAGGTAGAATGAACGCGGTGGAAAGTGCTCAGCCGAAATGGTGGGCGGTAGAGGATTTGAACCTCTGACTTCTACCGTGTGAGGATAGCACTCTACCGCTGAGTTAACCGCCCACGCAGCAACATCCAGCATAGCATAACATGGGAAATACGATTGTAAACGATCACGTGGCAGAGGTTCCCGAACTTCTGATCCGAGTGCAACAATCCGTCCAATCGGTGATACGAGGCAAGGACGAGGTCATTCAACTCGTACTCGTAGGCCTGCTGGCCCGCGGCCACCTGCTGATTGAGGACGTTCCTGGAGTTGGGAAGACGACGCTGGCTCACGCCCTGGCGCGCTCCTTCGACTGCGCCTTCCAGCGCATCCAGTTCACCTCCGATATGCTTCCGTCCGACGTTATCGGAGTGAGCGTCTTCAGCCAGCAAACACAGCGCTTCGAGTTTCGGCCGGGACCCATCTTTGCCAACATCGTCCTCGCCGACGAAATCAACCGCACCACCCCCAAGACTCAGAGCGCGCTGCTCGAAGCCATGAATGAAAACCAGGTGACGGTGGATAACCGCACTTCACCGCTTCCTCAACCCTTCATGGTGATGGCCACTCAGAACCCTATCGAACACCACGGAACCTATCCGCTTCCCGAATCCCAGTTGGATCGCTTCCTGATGCGGGTGAAGATCGGCTACCCGAGCGCCGAGAGCGAGAAAGAAATCCTTCAGGACTTCGCCGATTCCGACCCGCTGGCCAACGTCAGACCGGTGATGACGGGGCCGGAAGTGGTGGGGCTCCAGAATCAGGTGCGCCGGGTGAAAGTGGATCCAGAACTTGTGAACTACACGCTGGCCGTCGTGGAAAAGACCCGTCAGCATGAATATCTCAGCCTGGGTGTGAGTCCGCGTGGCTCCATGTCGCTTTACCGCGCCGCTCAGGCCCTTGCTTTCCTCGAAGGCCGCAACTACTGCATCCCCGACGACTTCAAACGCCTCATCATCCCCGTTTTTTGTCACCGCTGCGTGGTGAGCTCGCGATATATCTCCACGCTCAAGAAATCCGACCAGGCCCGCGCGATCGTGGAAGAGATTCTCAATGGCACACCGGTGCCGCTGTAAAGGGCAGGCGACAGTTCACAGTCGACAGTCGACAGATCCGCTATCATTCGGGGCGGAGGGTGGAGTCTGCGCAGGGCCGAAACTCGTCAACTGCGGAGACTCTTCGCTCCGCTCAGAATGACATGGCCGGACTGATACGTTACAATCCCAAACGATGATCAGGCCGCCTTCAACCACCGGCAGCACGACGGGCGACTTGCGCCTTCGCGTTCGCGAGCAGTGGGCGAACACTGACCGCGCGGGATGGCGACGGTTTTTCCAGGGGCTCTTCGGACTGGGCACGGCCTTCTGCCTGGCGCTCTATTCCACCGCGCTCACCGAGGCGGGACGCGTGGGGGCAGCCGTCTGGGCGGCGGCCACCTCGCTGTTGCTCACCACCGTCGTCGCAGTGAAAGTGGTTCCCTATCTGGCACGCCGGACCGCGCTGAACCGTTGGCTGGTGAGGATGACTTACGAATTCACCCGCGAAGGAGTGGTCTACCTGATCATCATTGGTCTGATTTCGATTGCGGCCTTGAACACCGGGAACAACCTTCTCTTCCTGATTCTTGCCAGTCTGCTCGGCGCAATCCTGGTTTCCGGCATTCTCTCGCAAATCGTACTCTCGCGCTTGGAACTGGAATTTGTGCTGCCCGACCACATCTTTGCCGAGCAGCCCATGATTTCGCGGCTGACCGTGAGCAATCTCAAACTGCTCTTTCCGTCTTTTTCTATCACTGTCGCGGCGCGTGAGGCGGCGAGGAGGAAACGCAAGAAGCAGGCTGCGCCGCCTGCACGGCACATCTTGGATGCCCCCGTATACGTCCCTTATATCCCTCACCGCTCTTCTGTCACGCAGCACGTCGAAGTCACTTTTCCGCGCCGCGGCCGCTATACTCAAGAGGGCTTTCGCGTCAGCAGTAAATTCCCCTTCGGCTTCGTGCGCAAGTCCCATGAAGTCCCCACCCAGCAGGAGATTCTGGTATTGCCCAACGTTCAGCCCACCGAGGAGTTTTACGAAATTCTCCCCATGATTGGGGGCGAGATCGAGAGTCTCTATAAGGGACGGGGCAACGACCTCTACGCCATCCGCGACTATCAGGAAGGCGATTCCGCGCGGCATGTGGATTGGAAGGCGAGTGCCAAGGCGCAGGCCGTGAAGGTGCGGGAGTTTACGCGTGAGGACGAGCGCCGCCTGGTGCTGGTCTTTGATGCGCACCTGCCCCACGCCGACACGAGTCTGCTGGCAAAATTCGAAAGGGCCGTGACTTTCTGTGCCTGCCTGGCTTGGCACTTCTACGAGATCGACGCGCACCTGCAATTCCTCACCAACGGGCACGAGACACCGATGGCTCCTTCCGCAGAGATCATCTACCCCACACTCGAAACCCTGGCGCTCATCGAGCCCGTGCTCGACGCTTCCGCGCCTTCAGTGCTCTCGGCGATTGCCGCCGCGCCGCGCACTTACAACATCATCATCACCGCCCAGCTTCATGGGTCGATTCCCACCAGCCTCTGGGGTTCGTCCTACATGGTTTTCATCGATTCGCTCTAGGCTATGGTAAAATCCGTTTCATGGCGAATACCAAAGCGCAAGTCGCTGTGCGCAAGACCGGGCAAAACGATGTTCTATTGATACGGAAATCCCACTATCGCCGCTTGCTGCGCCGAATCGAGGATTTGGAAGATGCCTTGACCCTCGACCGCGCCGAAAACAATTCCAAGAGTCTGGTTGACCATGCTGAAGTTCGCGAGCGCCTGAAACGAGCGGGCCGGTTGTGACGTGAAATCCGCCGGGCGGCCACAAGGGCCGCCCCTACAAAAGCCAACCTGCTTTAGGTGGTTAAGCGGTTTGGCGAGATGGCTCGCATTTCCCAAACGTCCAGCGCCTTCAGGCGGGCACTGCCCCCTTTCGCAAGCGCGCCGATGCCGAGGCTGTCCTGTCGTGACGGGTAAATGCGGCTGGTGAGGCAAGCGCGATCATTGGCGAAGACTTCGATGACCGAAGCGTCCAAGAAAATACGCAATTTCAGCGTTTCATTCTCGGCGAGCGTGAACGATCCGCCCTGGGGTCCGCGGTCCGCATCCGGGCTCAGGCTGGAATGGTCGCGTTCAACCAGAAATTGAGCTTTCGTTCGATTGTACGTGATAGAGGTAAGCTCTTCCCCGCCTGGCGAACTACGCACCGTCAAGCCCACGACTTCAGATGCTCCCAGCTCGAACTCGGCTTGAATCTCCAGGCTGTCTCCACGAATGGAGAACGCGCCGCGCGCCGGCTGTCCAGCGAAGTGGTGATGTTTGGCCCGCAAAGTTTCAAGTTCGGGAGCGGGAGTGATGCGTAGCCTCCCGTCAGCGGCGAGCGAAACAACACGAGGCAGCGACATCACTCCAGCCCAACCGGCGGCGCGCTGTGCGGCCTCGCTGCGCCCTTCCCTGATCCAACCCCACAAGATCCGGCGGCCCGTGCCGTCGGGCATACTCCGGGCGGCATAGTAGGAGTCTGAGAGGTCCGCTTTGCCCTGAATTTCAGGACGGAAGTAGTGATTCTCATAGGCGCCGACTGAATAAATTACTGCGCCCTGCGTAGAGACCAGCAGCGCGTGCTTGCCGGACAAGGGAAAGAAGTCCGGGCACTCCCACATCTCACCGGTGCTGACCGGATCTTTTCCCGGCAGGAGTTCATCCCTTCTGCCTTTGCACAGGAAGTGGAGATAATCCCAATGGATCAAATCTCTGGAGCGATAAAGCAGAACCACGCCGCCCTGGCCTTCGATGCCCGACCCGATCGCAAGAAACCACTCGTCATCTTCTCGCCATACGCAAGGGTCGCGGAAGCCGGTGGTCTGCATTCCTTGCGGCGGAGCGGCGATAATGGGATTTGCGGCGAGTTTTTGCCAGGTTCTCATTCCATCTTCGCTCCTCGCCAGGCACTGGACCTGCGGGAAAACACCCGTATAAAGAATCGCCGGGATGCCCCCTTCAACCACTGCGCAGCCGGACCAACAACCGTCCTTGTCAGGCCCGTCAGGGGTGGGTGCAAGCGCGATGGGAAGGTGCTTCCAGTGCACCAAATCGGCACTCATAGCGTGCCCCCAATGCATGCTCTCCGGAAATGCCCCGTGGGGGTTGTACTGATAAAACATGTGGTATTGACCCTTCCAGACGATGGGCCCGTTGGGGTCGTTCATCCAGTTTGCCGGTGGCATCAAGTGGTATCGAGGCCGTTGAGGGTCCGCCGCTAATTTGCTCGGTTCGTCTCCAGGCTGATCGACGCCGGAGCTCGTGCCGTTCGGCAGAGCGATGCGGCCCGCCAGGACGGTGGCGGCGGAAAAGGTGAGAAAATCGCGGCGGCTTGCCATTCGCTGAATCCTTTGTCGACCTCAGTCATGCGCTGAGGCCTCCGTTCTCCTGTGCCCCTTCCTCGCGCCGTGAGGCCGACCGCCATCGTCATGAGCGGTCATGAGCGTGGGGCCATAGAAATGAAAGTCCGCATGCGTCACCCCGGCTGAAGCGGGGGTCCATCGTCAGTCCAGGAACCAATGGATTCCCGCATTCGCGGGCACGACTCCACACTCGAGGAAGCGCTACGGAGTTATATTCCGGCCCTGCTCCTGGCGGAACTCTGCCTTGTAAATCTCGAGGAACACTAAGAGCAGCGCGACCAGAAAAGGTCCCAGGAACAAACCTAGGAAACCAAAGACCCCAATGCCTCCAAGCACACTCAGCAGAACCCAGATTGAGTCAATCTCTGTCCCCCGCCGGATCAGCATGGGCTTAACCAGGTAATCCACGATTGCTGCCACTGCTCCGAAAGCGACCAACAAGAGGATTCCCCGCAACACCTGCCCCTTCAAAATGTAATAAACCACAAGAGGAATCCAGACCAGGGATGTCCCAACCACCGGGACCAACGATAAGATGGCCAGCACCGCGCCCCAAAGCAACGGCGAGGGCAAACCAAAAAGGAGAAAAATAATCCCATCCGCAGCGCCGTGAATCGCGGCGGTGGCGAGGCTTCCTCCAAAGGTCGAAACGGCGATGGCGTGGAATTCCTCTACGATCCGATCTCCATGCTCGGGCTGGAGAAGGCTCAACTCCCGGAGTGCACGAAGCATGTCCGGACCACGCAGAAGGAAGTAATACAGTCCAAAGAGCATCACGAGGAAGTTGATGACGGAGTGGGTGATTCGCGAAAAGATCTTGGCGCTGCGGCTGACAAGAAACTCGCTCACGATGCCAATGCCTTTCGGCGCCACCGAGCTCAGCCCAGGCTCCGGCATTCCTAAACTCCTGCTCTTGGCAAGAAACCATTGGTAAGCGGATGTCTTCTGGAGGGCGTCTAAGGGTGCCGGGCTGCCGCCCGACACGTGCTCCTCAAGAGCCTTGTAGGCGACGACGGATTCCTTAGCCAGCATCAGGATTAGAAACAGGGCCGGAAGCACAATGACCACGGTAAGAAAAACGCAGGTCAGTGTGCTCGCCAGGCGGGGGTGGCGCATCCGACGCGAGAGAAACGAAAACAGCGGGTAGAAGACCGTGGCCAGAATTGCTGCCCACACCAGGGCCGGCAAGAAAGGCTCTAAGATGCGGAAGACAAGATACAATACGATAGCGAAGACGACGAGGACGACAATCCGAGCGTATTGAGGGCGAGGCATGGTGGTCGTCAGAGGTTAGCTGTCAATTTGCGGGCTTGCTCGCAAGGCGTTGTCGGGCCAGGGCCACCGCGCCGAAGGGTCCCGCGTCGTCGCCCAGTATGCCGGGGAGAATCTTTACGCGCCGGGCGTCGTGGCGGCGGAGGAAATACTGATAAGCGGTTTGCCTGATGGGCGTCACAAAATCCTTTCCCAGCCGCGCGGCGATTCCTCCTCCAATAATCACGTACTCCGGATCGAGCATATTGACGACGTTCGCTGCCAGGATGCCCAGGCAGAACTGCGCGTGTTCCATAACCCGTACCATGACCGGGTCGTGTTCTTTCAAGGCTCTCTCAATGATGCTGCTGGTCATGCGCGTCCGGCCCCGTTCCTCCATAAGCTTCAGAACGATGCTTTTTTCGCCGCGACGGATGGCGTCCCGCACGTCGCGCTCCATCGCGGTGCGGCTGGCCAGGGCCTCAGCGCAGCCGCGGTTGCCGCAGCCACAAAGCGGCCCATTCATCTCGATGACGATATGGCCGACCTCTGCGGCAGCACCGCGCGAACCGAGAAAGAGCCGTCCTCCGTTGACGATGCCTCCGCCAATTCCGGTCCCGACGAATATGCCCACGAGCTCCCGCGCTCCCTGGCCTGCGCCCAGAGCGTATTCCCCCATCACGCCAACGTTGACGTCGTTTTCGATAAACACCGGGACCTTAAGCAACGCCCTCAGCTTGGATCCCAACGGCACCTTCTTCCATCCCAGGTTTGGAGCATGAAAAACGATACCGCTCACAGCGTCGACCGCTCCCGGCACGCCCATGCTCACCGCGCGCAAGTCGGAAACTTTCAGGGACGCCGACTGCGCCGCGGCCTCGACAAGAGCAGCGATGTCCGCGACTAGCCCATCGGTTTTCTGCTTGGGGTTGGTCGGCGCTCTGTGCATCCCCAGGATTTTGTTTTCCGCATTCACCACCAAGGCGCGCAAGCGCGTTCCCCCCATATCGATACCTACCATCGCTTCCTTCTTAGCGGGCATCTGATTGTTCCTCCTGGAAACGCTTCCAACTCCTTCTAGCAGAGTCTACCTTACTTAAAGTTCCCGCGAAATGCCACATTTGTTTGGTAGTGTCCTAGTTTGATTGGCATTTGTTTGAAAACGTTGACACTAGGGGCCCAGGGCAGTAAGCTTTGTGCGCTCACCGGGCGAGATGATGCCTTTACTAATGGAGGTTCCACCATGTTCGAAACCAAAATTTCCAGGCGTGATTCCTTGTTTCTGATGGGAAGCGGAGCGGCGCTTGCCGCTTCGGGGTTCAGTGCAAGTTGTGGGAAAGTTGAGGCGCCCGCAGAAAAGCCTGCCCAGGCGGAAGTGGAAAGCCCTGAGGTCGTGGCCGACCGCGAGCGGCGCATGAAATGGTGGCACGATGCCAAATTCGGCATGTTTATTCACTGGGGCCTTTACAGCACGATTGGCCACCATGAGTGGGCCATGGAGATGGAGGGCATCCCGGTGCCCCAATACGAACAGCTCGCCAAGATTTTCAAGCCGCAGCCCAACGCGGCGCGGGCCTGGGCCAAGCTGGCCAAGCAAGCCGGCCAGAAGTATATGGTGATGACCACCAAGCACCACGAAGGTTTCTGCAATTGGGACACGAAACTCACCAACTATTGCGCGCCCAAACAAGGACCGGGCCGCGACCTGGTGGCGGAATACGTGGAGGCCGCGCGCGCCGAGGGACTGCGCGTCGGCTTCTATTACTCGCTGATGGACTGGCACCATCCGGAGGGCGCACGCTGCGCCACCGACGAGGCGGCGCGAAAGCGTTTTGTCGAGTACACGCATGGCCTGATCCGCGAACTGCTGACCAATTACGGGAAGATCGACGTTCTCTGGTATGACGTGGATTGGCCTCTCACGGCCGAGCAGTGGGAGTCGAAGAGGATGAACGAGATGGTGTTCAAACTTCAGCCGGACATCATCGTCAACAACCGGAATGGTCTGCCCGGAGACTTCTCGACACCCGAACAGGAAATCCGCGCCGAGAAGACGGGCCGCGCCTGGGAATCCTGCATGACCATGAATGAGAGCTGGGGATTCACCGAGGCGGACGATGCCTGGAAAGACACCAAGACTATCGTGCGGAACCTGATCGAGTGCGCCAACGGTGGCGGAAACTACTTGCTCAACATCGGCCCGAAACCGGACGGCTCGGTGCCGGAACAGTCCGCCAAAGTCCTCACCGAAGTCGGCAAGTGGATGAGCAAGAACGGGCCGACGATTTATGAAGCGGAACCTTGCAAGGCCGACTGGCATACTTACGCGAGCTACACGCGCAAGGGCAACACCCTCTACATGCACATCCACTTCTGGCCGGCGCAAACGGCGGGCACCAAAGCCCTCGATTACTACAAACCGCCCACGGTGGTGGCCATCGGCGGGATTCGCACCAAGGTCAAGTCGGCCCGCTTATTTGCCTCCGGCAAGAAAGTTGATTTCGTACAGGACGACATCTCCGTGAGGTTCACGGGGCTGCCCCACGACGCGCCCGATCAGCCTGTGAGCGTGATCGAAGCGGAGTGCGAGTCCGAGCCGATCATCGAAAGCGAATACGTGCGGAAGCAGCGGCCAAGAGCCCAGGTGGGGATTTAAAGCGCTGCACCTCGCCACGACTAGAACAGCCCTCTCCCCTGGGGAGTCTGAGTGGCAACGCCGCAATACTGTCATTCCGAGCGAAGCGAGGAATCTCGCTCTGAGTATCTTCAACGCAGTGCGAGATTCCTCGTCGCCTGCGGCTCCTCGGAATGACAGAATGAGCGAGTTATCACACAGGCTCCTGGCGAGAGGACTGTGGCTCGCACGGGCGTTACTTTAAGTTCGAAGATGCCTCCAGCCGGATCGTCACGACCTGAAACGGCTTGACGGAGAACTTGAAGCCGTGGGGAGTGACTGCAAGAGCCCCTTGCGTTCTCTCCAGAGCGTCGTTCAGCCATGCCGATTTCAGCTCGAAAACAGGTGTTTGCACCTCGATCACGCTTTCCTTGCCGGCAACTTCCACAAAACGCAGGATTGTACCCTGGCCGTCCTCAGCCTTCTTCCACGTCACAAGCACGGCATCGGGATCCTTCACTTCGAGGAAGCTCGCCTGGAAGGCATCCAGGGGGCGTGGGGAATTGATCGCTTTATCCTGGGAAGTGATCTGGTCGATTTCAAGAGGAGACATTTCCTCGCGGCCCAGCCGACTCAGGTAGCCAGGGTCGAGAGTATTGCCGCTGGTCAGAACGTAACGGAAGGTGAAGTCGCCTCCCTGCCCTGCTGCATAGTTTGTGTCCCAGTAGTTGTCCATCACATATGAGAAGATCGTGCCGGGGCGCTGCCCGAATTCGAGCGGCCATGTTCCCCGCACAATGTCTCCCAAGGCCACCAGCGGGGCATCGACGGGAACCAGCGCCGCCGTCACGCCGCCCTGCTCCGCCGCCACCCAGTGCTGCACGGAAAACCATTCCTTGCCGGCTCCGGGCAGTTGGTCGCGGCTGGGGTCCACGATTCCGTTTTGAATCTCGTAGCGAAATCGCGGATGGTCCATGCCCAGGGGAAATGCAAAGTAAACGCCTTCCTTCGTGAAAACCTCGGTTTTGTGCACGCGGTTGATGAACTCGATCTTCTTTTGCCGGTCAAACAGAATCACCTCCGTCTCGATGCGGGGCGTATTCATGGCGGAAGACTCGAGGTGCGCAACGATCCCAAAGGGCTGTTTGGTCACGGACAGCAGCCGCCCTTCCCCCGAGTTGTGCACAGTAAGCTCCGGGACCGGAAAGGCGGGGCTGTACTGAACCAGCCGGTTGGGAGTTTGATCCGCTCCCGTAACGTAGAGGTACTGATCGAACAAATAAGGGCTCGAGGCATTCACAAGTTCCTGGTTCAGGTCTTTGTCGTAGATGCTCTTCACCGCACCGCTGTCGGGATCGAGCGTCACCCGGTAGTACTCATTCTCGAGAGTTCCTTCAATTAACGCCTGTGGAGCCTCCGGTTCGGCTTTGGTTCCTTTCAGGGTGTAGGCCTTGTATCCCACCGAGGGCACATTCTGAGCGAGGAAGCGAACTCGCCGGTAAGCCGGCCCGGTGGAAAGGACTTCGTAAGGCACCGTGCGGCGGGTGACCTGGTCAACGAGTTCGAGTCCTTTGTCCAAATCCATTTCGACCACGCCGGAGCGCTGCCAACTGAGGGAATTGAAAACCAACAGCGAACCTTGCGGATCGTAGATGTAGTCCGCGAGAGCGGCCATGCCTCGCCGCAGCACGTAATCGACGTCCTTCTTGGCCTGTGCTGCGAACCCTTCTTTGATGGACCATTGCCCGAGGGTTTCCTGGCGGCCGGGATTCGATTCACTGCCCGCCGCGCCCCAGGTGTGTTCATCGTAGAGCACCATATTGTGCCAAAGGCGCTTGAGCGCCTCGTCCTCGGCTTGAAGGCGGGGATTAACCAGGCTGCTGATGGTGGAGAACTTTTCCGCCGCCAGGGCTCGCTGTTCCGTCTCCCGCTCGAGGGCCGCCGAACGCGCTGTCGAGATAATCCCGTCTTCCCAGTACGGCCCGCCGTCGCCCCGCACCACCGGAATGGAGTCTCCGAACTGCTTGGCGATATAACGGAGGGCTTCCGAAAACCCCGAATAGCTCAGGTGTGGGTAGGCGTAAATCTCGTTCCACTCCGCGGCCAGCGTCGCTTGCTGCGGGAAGAGGTCCGTATTCTCCACCTGCGTGCCGTAAACCACTACGGCGTCGGATTTGTATTCAGGATGCGAATAGATTTGAAGGAAACGCGGCAAGGAATCGCGCCCCCCCGCAATTTGAGGCGGTATTCCGAACAATGTTAAGACCTGATGGTAGTGCCGCGAGTACCACATCAGGATTCTTCCGCCGTCCGGGCCTTCCCACCAGAAAGGCGACTTCTCATGCAGGCGTCCCTGAAGGAGAACCGGAGCGCGATAGTTGTCGCTACCGGCAGCGAAGTACTTCAGGCCTGCCGCCGCCAACACCGAGGCGTAGGACCAGGAATAGGAGGGGACATCCGTGATATTGGCATAATCGCCGCCGCCCCCGTGATCGCGATTGAACCGGAAGCCGGGGTATAGCGAGCGCAAGAGTGTCTCCAGGCCGGGAAAGCCGGTGAGAAGGCTCGCCTCCACCGAGGGCACGAAAATCTTCTTCCTCTCGACCATCTGAAAAAACCGCTGCTTCTCCTCTTCACTGCGTCCCTCGAGAAACTGCCGCACGCACCAAAACCCATCCGGGCTGAAACGAAACTCGGGATGGTCGAGAATCAACTGAATAGCTTCGTCGAGCGTGCGGCTTTGAGCTTCCGCCACCTTGGCCTGGTAATCCGTGTAACCCACATCCAGGTGAGTGTGAGGCACGATGAACAGGTTCCACTTCTTTGCCGGGTCCAGCGCCGCCGGAAAGCGTTTCGTGCGCCCGCCCAAGCTCACGGTTACCTCGCTCTTGGTATGGGCGTTAAATTCCGGAACTTCGAACTCCACCCGTTGATCGCCGAAATCCCAGCCGGGGTCCAGCTTCGCGGCGAACTTCTCTTTGCCGACGGTCAACTGCACTTGACCGCCTTCTGACGGAGAGTTATGGCGGATAAAGACGTCGACCAACTCCACTAACTTCCCTTCACTCTGCCGGTAGAAAACGGTCGGCTGCGTCTGGACAGTGAGGTCCTCGGAGGGGAATTTCCCTTCCGGGTCTTGATCGAGTTCCAAAGCGTCGTAGAAGATTCCGGGGTTGGTGACGTCATCGCGCTCCGACGGCTGATCCACAGCCGTGAGGACAAGCTCGTTGGCGCCCTCCTTCAGGTAATCGGTGGGCAGATCAACCGTGATGGTGTCGGCCGAATACGCAGGCTCGAATACACTGCTCTTATCGCCCCCGGCATAGTTCAGGGTGGGGTGCTGAAGAAGCAGCGCGCGGTGCCCGTTGATTTCCACCTGCAAGCGCGAGACGCGCGGCGTTTCAACCAGCATTGCCACTTTCAACGTATAGAGGCCTTGCGGAGCGCCTGGCAGATCAAACTGGATCGTATAAGGATGGGAACGGAACCCCGCCCCGCCATTCGACGAGCCCGGCTGAAAGGCCGGCCAGTCGTTTGCCGGGTCGCTCTTCCCGACGATGTAAAGCACTTCGCTCTCGGGCTGGGCGCCGGCAGCCACGGGCGCTTTCATCTCACCCTGATGGAACTCAGCGGAGGATTGATCAAACTTGCCGATCTGCCAGACAGCTTCCTGTGCCGCCTCCGCAAATGAGCAAGAGCAGATGAGAACGACAAGTGCGACGAGCGTTTCGAGAACCAGATCGCGCAGTGTGGTGACGCGATGGTTTCTCTGTGCCCTCCGCGACGAGAAAAGATAAAACACAGAGGACACTGAGAACCTCCGTGCTCTCTGTGTTGGGCTTTTCGAGACACAGAGGGCAAACAGAGATCGCATTGGTTGCGACCGGCCGTTATCGTGCAGAACTTGTTGCGATTTGCGCTGATGCATGTATTTAACCCGAAATAAGAGTTCACGCCTTGCGGATTCTACACCCTTCCACAGCAAGTCGCGCTTGATTGTTGATCGAATTGTTGAGTATGCTCCAAATTGTGAAAATCATCCGAGTAAAGTTAGATTTGCCCTTGCTTCGGGCCTCGAATCAAACCGTGGGGAGGTAGCAGGAGTCACAATGGGCGCAACCGGCCACAGCCTCTTTCCAAACTTGACCACAGAGCCAAGTTCGGCGCGGACGACGGGAATCCTGCCCGCTCAGACCATTCGGGGATTGATTGCCGGCGGGCGCATCGTGGCGAGCAATGAGGTCGGGGAGGAACAGATCCAACCCGCCAGCATTGACCTGCGTCTGGGCGAGGTCGCGTACCGCGTGCGCGCCAGTTTCCTGCCTGGTGCAGAGTCCACCGTCCAGGATAAGATCTCGTCGCTGGCTATCACCAAGGTTGATCTGACCGGCGGCACGGTGTTCGAGCCGGGGTGCGTCTATATCGTGCCCTTGATGGAGGAGTTGCGCCTGCCGAAAGACATTGAGGCAAGGGCCAATCCCAAAAGCACCACTGGGCGGCTCGACATTTTCACCAGGCTGATCACCGATTACGGCGTCGAATTCGAACGCGTACGCCCCGGTTATCGCGGCAAGCTTTACGCTGAGATCGTCTCAGGCACGTTCACTATCCAGGCGCGGACGGGAATGAAACTGAACCAACTGCGTTTCATCCGCGGCAATCCGCCTTCTCACGACGGCCCCTTGGCGGAGTTGGACGAGAAGGAAAACCTGGTATATGAAGAGGACGAGGGCCCCGTGAAGGCCACGATCGACAAGGGCCTGCGCATTTCCGTGAGACTTAATGCGGAGGGCGAAACTGATCCTGTAGCTTTCCGAGCTAAGAAACATGCCCCGGTGGTCGACCTGGGCGTACGCGATTTCCACGATCCAAGAGAGTACTGGGATGCCGTCTACTCCGTGCCGGGACGCGGCATCGTCCTGGACCCAGGCGATTTTTACTTGCTGGCGTCCAAAGAGAAGGTCCGCGTGCCGCCGGACTACGCGGCGGAAATGGTCCCTTTCGATCAGTCGATCGGAGAGTTTCGCGTTCATTACGCAGGCTTCTTCGATCCGGGATTCGGATACGGTCTGAGCGACGTTCTGGGGACGCTGGCCGTGCTGGAAGTCCGGGCTCATGAAGTGCCCATCCTCGTCGAACACGGGCAGATCGTGGGCAGGCTCATCTATAGCCCCATGTTGGCGCGACCCGAAAAAATCTACGGCGTCCAAATAGGCTCTTCCTACCAAATGCAAGGTCTGGCGCTCAGCAAGCAGTTTAAGAGATGGCCCTGAGGGAATTGGCGAGTTGCGATTTGTGATTGTCGATTGACATGCCTGCTTGCGCATACCTCATCCTGGTAGTTGGATGGTTCGCTTGGATAATCTGGTTTATCGTCGTCTCGTTCAAGCGAAAGACTGCGCGCGACGAAAGTCGATCCCCGTGCCCGCTGGCAGCAGGCCAGGACCTGTCATTCTGAGCGAAGCGAAGAATCTCCGTAGTTACCTGGTCTCCAAGCACCCGGCACACTGCGGAGATTCTTCGCTTCGCTCAGAATGACAAGCGGAGGCGCGGGAATGACGTGAGGATCCGTTTTTCCCACCTACCACCTACGACATACCACATGCCTGTTTATTCTGCGAGGTGCACTATGGCCTTCACCACACCGTCGCGGTAATCGGCCACGAGGTCGAAAGCCTGCTTGGTTTCGGCAAGAGGGAAATGGTGAGTCACAATCTGGTCGAGGTTGATGGCGCCGTTGGCAACCAGTTCGATCGCGGGGGCCACGCACTGGTTTTGCCGACGGACGCTCTGAAGTTGTATTTCCTTGCGCCGTAGAGTGTGGATGCTGAAGCTGACTCGGTCAACCTCCGGAATGCCGATCATCAGCAGACTCCCGCCGGGCTTGAGCAGCTCGATCGCCTGGTCGAGGGTTTCCTGCTGCCCCGCGCATTCGAAAACGGAATCCACTCCCAGCGGCTCGAGCCCTCGGATTGCGCGAACCACGTCGGTTTCTTTCGGGTTCCCGGTCCACGTTGCGCCGCAGCGCCGGGCCATCTCGAGGCGCTCGCCGATCAGGTCAGTGACATACGCGGTGCAATCGCCGGCGGCGCGACTGGCGAGCAGCACGCACAATCCGATCGGTCCGGAACCCAGGATGGCGATCTTAGCCCCCGGCCGCATCTGCGCCAGACGCTGCGCGTAAATCCCAATCGAGAGCGGCTCGACCGCCGCGGCCTGCACCATGGTCATGCGCTCGGGAATCGCGTAGCAGGACCGTTCCGGCATCACCAGGTATTCCGCAAGCGCTCCCGGCCCCTGGCCGGGGCAGGCCAGGAAGCGCTGGTTTCGGCACGTGTGTTCCCGGCCCGACAGGCACTGATCGCAATGCCCGCAAGCGATCAGCGGGTCCACGGCCACGCGTTGGCCGACGCTTAGTTTCTTCACCTGGTCCCCAACCGCCACCACGCTTCCGGCGCATTCGTGACCCGTCCATTCCGGGTAATTCACCACTAAGGTGCCGATCCGCCCCGTCGTGTAGTAATGCACGTCCGAACCGCAAACCCCCACCACCCCGACGCGCAGCAGGACGCTGTGAGGATCGGTGATCTGCGGAGGCGCAGTCTCGCGAATCTCCATTTGTCTTATGCCGGTTAGGAAAGCTGCTTTCATTAAGACTCCTCCCAATGTCTCTAACCCATTCTATCAGGGGACGCGCCTTGGAGTGCGGCAGCGAAGCTGCCGCCTTAGGGACCGCGTCGGCTGCTTCAGAAGGGTGGTGGCGTCACGACCGAACTCCAGACGGCCTACGGAGGGTTACATAATTTCGTGACCGACCAACCCCCTCACCTGTCCGTCGGCTGACGGACACCCTCTCCCCCTTGGGGGCATAAGCGCTAGATTGAGCGTTGCGACGGGGTCCCGAAGGGACCCAACATCATTAGCCGTAGGTGAAACCTACGGTAAACGCCCTTCCAAAGTATTCAATTCAACCCCGGAGGGGTTGAATTCGACCCCTTCGGGGTCGCTGAGATACTCAACGTATGCCTTCTCGTCCGTAGGTTTCACCTACGGCTAATGACCTTCATGCCCTTCGGGCATGTTTGGCGGCCCCCACCGGACCTTAATCTAGCGCCTATGGGGGTCGGGGGGGTGAGGGGGTGATGTCCCTAAATTCTGCAAACGTCACTACGTCGCGTGCCCCATCGTGAACTTCGGGAACCAGCGCCGCACTAGCCCGCTATAGATCGCTCCACCCAGCAAGCCTCCCACACTGGGAGCCAAGAGGTAAACCCACCATTCGTGGCCGCGCGGGCCGGGCAAGGCGATGCGTCCCCAACCGGCCAGATAGCCGAAGAGACGCGGGCCAAAATCGCGAGCCGGATTCAGGGCGGACATGGTCAACGGTCCTCCGAGCATGACCAGGGCCGAGACGGTGAGGCCAATGAACAACGGCGCCAGATTGCTTTTCGGCGCCTGGGGATTCGACTCGTCAATGAGCGCCATGATGGCCAGCAGGAGCACCATGGTCATCAGCACTTCAGCCATGAACGCCGTGGCGGTGGGAACCTTGGCCAAGTCCTGAGGACCGGTCCCCACTGACCCTGGGTTGGGGTAGTAGCAGGAGAAGACCATCATCAGCTTTTGACTCCCCGGCTGACCGATGCTAAGACCCAGCTTCTGTGCCGCCGGCTGCCAGAATCCGTGCCAGCACCAAAATAGAGCGGCCGCGGCCAGGAACGCTCCTAGGATTTGAGAGAGGACGTAGGGAATGATCTTCCATTTTGGGAACTTGCTGAAGGCGGCGAGAGTCATAGTCACCGCCGGGTTGATGTGCGCGCCCGAGACGCCGCCCGTCAAGTACACCGCCACCATTACGGCCAGCCCCCACACCGCGGCCACTCCCAGCGGGTCATAGGTTCCGACAAGAACCGCGGCGCCCACAATGCCGTCCCCGAGGAGAACCAGAACAAAGGTTCCAAGAACTTCAGCAAGACATTCCCTAGTAATTGTTTTTTGCATGATCCTCAGTGTCCTCAGTGCTTTAGAACTTTAACACAGAGATCACAAGAGCACTCCGCGACCTCCGTGTTAGCTCTGTTTAGGCACGAAGGACACGGAGGAGAACCATTACAGAAGGCATCCCTACATGGATGCCACATTACTGCCGTGAAGCTTCTTAACCAAGTTGGCTACATTCAGCGCGAAGTGCCGGGCTGTCTCAATGCCTTCTTTGTCCTGCCAGACCTCGCCGGGGAGCCGGCCAAACGCCATGTTCCAGTAGGTCGATCCCGGCACGATCATGTCGTTAATCAGGAAAAACATGAGCATTTCCTGGAGCGTGGAGGTCTGTCCGCCACGGCGAGCCACTGCCATGGGACCGCCCACCATCCCGGAGAGGAACCGGTCCGACTTCATGGAAACATAGCCTATGCGTTGGAGCGCCGCCATCACGTCCCCGCGCGCCGTACCGAAGTAAACCGGCGAGCCCACGATGAAGCCCTGTGAGGCTCGGAGCTTCTCGATAATATCATTCAAGCCGTCGTCGAGACTGCACTGCTTGGCTTCGCTACACTTGCCACACGCCGTGCACGATTCGATCTTCATTTCAGAGAAGGAGATGACTTCCGCCTCAACCCCTTGCTCGCGAATCAGGCGCGCGCATTCGTTCATGAGTTGCGCGGTATTGCCATCCGCTTTAGGACTTCCACTTATTAAGAGTACTTTTGCCATTGTTCATCTCCTGCTAGTGTATAAAGCGCCAGCTGTCATCCTGAGCGAAGCGAAGGATGACAACGTTCCAACTCTTTCGTACATTCATTGATGAGATATATCATTAGGTGTTTTTATTATAGTGGACGGTATTTCTATAATGAACAACCCGGGTTAAACTTTAACCCTGCCCATAGCTATCGGTGGTCAGCAGGATCTGGTTCTCGGGGTTTCTGGATTCGCCGGCGCTGGTGATGCGCACGGCGGCCGGCGCCTTCACGGGGCATTTGACTTCGCAAATGCCGCAGCCGATGCAAAGCTCCGGATCCACGCGGGGCTGCTTCACGGTCAGTTTTTCACCCTGAATATTCCGCACTTCCACTTCTTCGAACCAGATCGCTTTCTTGGGCGTAGGGCAATGCTCTTCGCAGACGATGCAGGTCTTCGAATAGGCCCAGGGCAGGCAGCGGCTCCTATCGATGTAAGCCAATCCGATCTTGATCTTTTGTTTTTCGGCGACCTCGATCTGGCGAATCGCGTGCGTGGGGCAAACCTGAGAACACAGATTGCACTCGTAGTCGCAGTAACCGAGCGACGTCGCCATGAGCGGCGTCCACAGGCCCTCGAAGCCGCTCTCCAACGAAGCGGGATGAATGGCGTTGGTGGGACACACCTTCATGCACTCGCCACAGCGAATGCAGCGGGCAAGGAATTCGTCCTCGGCCAGCGCGCCGGGGGGACGAATCAGGGCGGGATTGAAGGTCCGCTTGGAGGCTTCGGGAGCGACGCCAAAGAGGAGCTTGGCGCCTACGCCAGCCAGGCCGGCCCCTAAGACGGCTCGCCGCCCCAGGTCCAGCCGGGCCTCTTTGGGAGGGCGAATGAAATCACCGATCCACTTCGATAAGCGGTTCATCGCACTTTCTCTCCAGCCTCACACATCGTAGGGGCAACCCTTGTGGTTGTCCGGGGCGGCCACAAGGGCCGCCCTTACAGCACCGTATCAATGCGCATCAGAACGACCGCCGGCGCTGAACGTGATCGCCTGGGCGGGACAATCCGATTTGCAATTCCAGCAATAGAAGCATTCCGAGGGTTTCCAACCCTTGTCTGGAGCAGCCCCGCCCTGGCAATCCACCAGGCATAGCCGGCAGTTGTTGCACTTCTCCTGCTGCTTGTTTAAGCGGATGAGGGGATTCTTTCCCACCACTCCCAGCAGCCCTCCCAGCGGGCAAACGTAACGGCACCAGAAGCGCGTGCGCCAGAAGTTGAGCGCCACGACCGCGACAAACAGCGACCCGATCAGCAAGCTACCCAGGTAATACGGTTGTGCGGCGGCCAGCAAGTATTTGCGCAGAAAGCTATAAACAGGCTCTGTCACCAGCGTGAGCCGGACGGGTCCGACGCCTGGATTGGCGTCGTAGACCCACGTGAACACGGCCACCAGGGCCTTATTGATGGCCGGGTAGATGGAAGTGGTGAGCGAGCGGAAGAAGAAGGAGAACGGGTCAAGCCAGCCAACCACGTCCGCGCCCAACAAGGCCGCGGCCAGAAACGCTACCAGCACATAGTACTTCGCCTTCTGCCATGGGTGGTAGCCGCCCGCCTCCAGCTTTTGCTTGGCAGGCCCGCCGCGCAGGCTGGTGAAGAAGTTGTGCAGCGCGCCAAAAGGACAAACCCAACCGCAGAACCAGCGCCCACACACGAGAGTCACCAACAAGGTCACCAACGAAAGCAGCATCGCCCCCACCAGCACGTGCGAAGCCAGCCAGGAATTGAGCGCCACCAACGGATCGAGATTAAAGAAAAACGTGACGCCGCGGCCGGCCAGGTTGATGGGGTGATAGACCGTCTGCAAAAAGAGATAACAGAACAGGAGAAAGAAACCCGTTTGCGCCAGCCGGCGGAGCCAGACGATCCACGAGGTTTTCTGCTTCTTGGCCATGGGTGATTACACTTCTATTTGCCTGGGCGAAAGCGATTTGAACTCCATGGTGCCCAGACCCCGAGCATTCCCCTGCACAATGTAGCCAATCGATTCGGGCTTGTAACCCAGTAAGGTGGCACCGACAGCATCCACTGCCACCTGGTCAACGCCCGCCACCAGCGTGTCCTTTCGCTTGACATCTGCGAGATTGCCGCCCACAGGGCCGTTCGCCGTCAGCACGCGAATGGCGTCCAGCACCACCAGCCGCGGCTTCAGAAAAGCCGCCAGGTCCGCCACCGTCCCACCCAAGTCCTGGTGAAGGCGGTTGCGCGCCCCGCCGATCACGCCCATCAGATTCTTCATTCCCAAAGTCGCCAGGCACAGATTGTGGTTCTTGGCGATGGGGACGTTGATTAGCCGGTCCGCTTCCACGATGTCCTGGTAGACTTCCCACTCTTTCAAAACCTTGCCGTTGAGGGACATCCTTCGGAATTTTCTTTCGTCCAGGAAGGGCACCTCCGCGCCCGCTTTTTCCGCCGCCGGCTGAATTCCGCTGCGCGGATAAGAAAGCCGGGCCGGGTTGCAGGGGTTATCGCTGACCAGTACTTTCTTTGCTCCTGCCTGGTAGCACATCTCGACCAAGGTTGCGACGACATCAGGATTGGTGGTAGCGGCCTGTTCCGGCCGGCGGTCCCAGCCGATGTCAGGCTTTATCCAGACAACGTTCCCTTTCGAAACAAAACGGCCCATTCCACCCAAGGCGTCGACGGCCTGGCGAGTGAGCCGCTTTGCCTCCTCGGCAATGCCGTCGGGGTCCGCCGGGGAACTCTTGTAATGGGCGATGCTCAGAGCTAGGGGCTGGGGGCTTGCGGCCAAGGGCTGGGGCCTGAGCAGACTAATTCCCAATCCCGCTCCGGCCGTGATACCTGCTCTTAGGAAATCTCGCCGATCAAGATGTGCCATGAATTAACTCCTCGACCTACCAGCCTGCAGAGGCAACCCGTCAATTGACGGATTGCCCAAGGGCGGCCACAAGGGCCGCCCCTACGAAATCAAAACGACACGCCGGCTCCTTTTTCTTCAATGCGATCCTTGACTGTCTTCAAGAACGATTCAGCTTGTGGCGGAGGGTTCAAACAAAGGATCGCGTAGGAACCCGCCGCAAAGAATACGGCCTGGCCCTCGAATTGGTTCGAACCCGAGAAGGCCGAGGGGGCCAGTCCCGGCACGGGGATCGTCTTGCCCGACCGCCCGAAGTATTCCTGCAAGGTCCCTACCTTAGTTGCCGCCCCTGCTGCGTCAGCCGCCTTTGAGATGACCAGGGTTGTCTGTTTTTCTCCCAACGTGTAAGACGCCAGAATCGCGGGCGCCAGGAATTCATGTCCCAAGGGGGCTTTCTTCACATACCTGCAGGAGTGGCTCGCCAAGGCTTGCGAGGGAAATAGAGAAAGAAATGCCGGCATGGATGTGGAGGGGCCAATCCTTCGCGATACGGCCAGGGCAAAGCGCTCCAGCAGCGGCGCGGTTTTCTCTTTGTCGCCGAAGGCCGAGAGTTTCACGTAAAACTCATCCTGCAGGAAGTTCAGGATTTCATTGGTGCCGTAACCTTCCGCGCCGATGGGAAGGAAATGGTAGTCCGGCGAGCTTTCAGCGGCGTAAATCCCGAAGGCATTGGCCGGCGTGCCCAGGTTGTAAATATCGAGCGTGAAGTCGGTGCTCGCGGATTTGTACTCCTGGTGGACCATTGCCACCAGGCCATAATCAAGGTAAACATCCGCTCCGCCATCACTGTATTGATAAAGGTCGGAGCTATAGAAGTTCTGCTCGCCCGTCCGCGCTGCGCCGACTTCCGAAGGGTCCGGCAACAATTGCGCCAACCTAGCCTTCGCCGCGGCGGGAATCACTGCGGGCGCCGCGTCCAGGCCCCCCTCCTCCTGCGCAATCAGGATCGCGGGCAAGGCGAGAATTAGCAGCAAACAACACCAAACGATTCGCATCTCACTCCCCTGGTCGTTACACCCTGACAACCCCCTCACGCAAGACTCGAAAACACTTCGCTGGCCGCTAGGAGCCGCTCGACAATGGCAATCCCATTGGGGCATGCAGGCTCGCACTGCTTGCAGAGGCGGCACGCTTCGCTGCCGGTTTTCTCCACCGGGAGCTCGCGATAAGTTCGCAACGCCGTCTGCCGATCTCTCATTTGGTCGTAGTAGTAGTCCTTGCAGCGCAACACGGTAGAGACTTCGACCCCCATCGGGCAGGCCCGCTTGCACTCATCGCACATCATGCAATTATTGGAGCGGTTCGTCTGCGCGTAGCGGTACAGGGCCCGGTCCTCCGCGGCGGTCAGCGGTTCCTTGAGCGCCGCCAAATAGGCATCGAACATATCGAAGGAGCCAATCCCCTTGGTCACCGTCGTCACCGCCGGATTGCTCAGGAGCTTCTTCAAGTAGGCGACTTCCGAGTCGAGGCCTTTGAGCCCCTTCATCGTCTTCATGGCCATCACGCCGACGCCCCGCTGTTGGGCCAGGCGAAGTTCTTCTGCCATGGCTTCCAGGTTAGGCTGATTCAGCACCGGCATAACGACGTTGTAATAGCCGGACTGAAGGCCCGCCGCGGTTGTGCTCTTTACCATGGCGTGGCTCGTCAAACCCGCGAACCTGACTTTCCCCTGGTTCTTCAGCTTCTCGAAAGTCTCGGCGATTCTTGCGTCGGAGGCCGAAAAAGGGAAATGGCGGTTGAACATCAGGAAATCCACGTGGTCGGTATTGAGGACTTTCAGGGCTTCGTCAATGCTGGGGTAGTCATCCTTTAGGGCCAGGTAGAACCTGTCGCGCAGCAACCTTAGCCCTGCGCCGAGTGTCTTGATCGATTGCCCGCCCAGGTAGTCCCAAGCGACATGCACCAGGTTCACGCCGTGCTCGATGGCGTACCGATGCACCGACTCCGCCATGACCAGTCCGCCCAAGCTGATCTCCGACACCAGGATGCCGGTATTGCCCATGGGGCGGTACTTCATGGCAGGGTTGAAGTTAAGGATTTTTGGCTGCGCAGTGGACTTATTGTCATTACCACCTGCCTTCGCTCCCATCGCTCCTGCGCCCACTGCCACTGCTCCCAGAAGACCACTCGAAATGAACCCTCGCCGATCCATCAACGGCACCTTAGCCTCCCTGAATGCGTGATCTCACACTCCCCCAGGATCTGTATGCTTTTTTGAGGCCATGGTGGACATTCGCTACGCTTACCCCTTGTTTTCATACACATTCCCGGATCGTTCGTTGAAAAACAGCCGTCAGTGGTCGGCTGTCAGCCGTCCGCCGAGTCCACCCCCGCCTGTGGAAGGGCAACCCTGGTGGGTGCCCCAGGTTGGCCACGAGGGCCACGCCGGGATCCACACGGTCCTGTGCGCGGTCGGACACAAAGTCCGAGACGGCCGATCAGCCGCCGCACCCGGAGAACTTGCAGGTGCGGGCGGCGGCACCGCCAACGTAGCACTCTAGCCTATCGTTGGGCGCTGGTCAAGAGACAGGAAGTCTGAGTCACCACCCGGCGGGGCAAAATTCAGGCACGGCGACGCTTGTGGACCCTGGTGGCGCTGTGCGTTTTGTGCTTCTTGGGTTGCGGTGCGGCTTGAGGATGTTCGCTCGGAGCGGGCAGGTCGGAATTTACCATGTCGGCTACAGCTTTCCAGCTTCCGTCTGCCTGCTTCTTAAAGACTGTCAGGTACTTGCCCTGGTCGGTAACCGGCTTCTGGTCCCTGGGACTCGATGTTGTCATCGAGTAAGTGCCGATCACGTAGACGAAGTCGCCGCTTTTCGACGCCTCTCCGCGCGTGGACTGGAAAGTCAGGGCAAAGTTGGGGTCGGCCAGCATTGGCTTGAGGGCTGCCTTGATGTTGTCTTTGCCGGCGATCATCATCTGGTTGGGAAGCAGGACTGAGGCGTCATCGGAATAGTAACTCACGTACTTGTCCACATCTTTCGTGGCAATGTCCTTGACCCAGGCAGCCTCGACGCTTCTCACCGCTGCGACATCCGCGTTCTGCGAGCTAGGGACGTTCCTCGAGCAGGCGGTCGTCAGGGCGAACAGGGCAACACACGCAAGTAAGTAGCGGGGGCGTAGCATTGTTTTTCCTCCACGAGAGTCTTGCGTAATTCTACCACGGACCAGCGGCGTTACATCGAACGAAACGGGGTCAGCCTTAAAGGCAATTGAAGGCGGCATCGCGCCCGTAGGCGCAAAGGGCTGGGCGGAACTATCACGCGAGGATTACTTTTTTGGACTGGGCACTGGTGGGGGAGATTCGGTCGAGGTGTCGCCCCGGACGCATGCGGGGTTAATTCACAGGCACAGTAGCTTCAGTTTCGCCTGAGGCGGAGCTCTGCAAGCCATTTGAGTTTACAGCCGTAACCACGTAGTAGTACGTCGCTCCGGGCGCAACACTCTCGTCCACATAGGTGGCGGCGTTAATCGGCGAAGCATTCAGCGTAGTTGAACTCTCGCCGCCGGAAGTGGTTCCCCGGTAGACGTTATAGCCGACGGTCCCACTCGTCTGGCTGGCGGTCCAGGAGAGCATCACGTCATGGCTGCCGGCGCCCGAAAGGCTCACGGTCTGCGGGCTTCCCGGGGCATTGTCCGTGATGCTGAGGGCCGCCGTGCGCTCCCCCCCGGCACTCGGTGTGAAAGTCACCCCGATGGTACAACTGCCTCCTGCTGCCACCGAACCGCGGCAGGTGTCTGCGATCTCTACAAAATCACCCAGGTTGGCTCCCACGACCGCGAGGTTGCTAATGCTCAAGGCTGCGCTGCCAGTGTTGGTCAGAGAGACGGTTTCGGCCGCACTCGTTATGGCGACAGGCTGGGTTCCAAAGGAAAGGCTGGTAGTGGAGAGGCCGACTGCCGGCGCGACGCCCGTCCCGGCGAGGTTCACCGTCTGGGGGTTGCCGGCGGCATTGTCCGCGAACACGATCGACGCACTGCGAGTTCCGGCTGATGTGGGCTTGAAGGCAACCGTTAGTGTGCATTCGTCGGAAGGCGCCAGTGAGGATCCGCAATCGTTGGTAAGGGTGAAGTCCCCCGCGTCAGGGCCGGCAACTGCGATACTCGAGAGACTCAGACTCGCCCTGCCAACGTTAGTTAACGTGGCGGATTGAGGCGTGCTGGCGATGCCTACGTCCTGATTGGCGAATTCAATACTCGTGGAGCTCAAGGAGAACCCTGCGGTGGGAGTTGCGGCGGCTTCGGAGTGTCCTCCGGCGCCACCACAGGAGATACAGCATAAGCCGGCGAGGCAGACGACACCGAGAATCGCTTGCTGGGCGTGGAGAGAACGAAGGAGCTTGACTTCCATACGTCGTGACTTCCCGATTCGCGTGGCGCCAGCTTCTGAGGGAAGATTGCGATCCGCCGGTGGTTAGCATTTTCGATGCCATGCGCCCAACCCTAAGGTCCCATTACCCTCGAGCAGGGTCTATGGCACGAAGGTACCGCCTCGTAAGAGGGCGCGGTTGGGCGAGAGGAAGCACGGGTCAGGCGGGGGAGCATCGTGTAGAGACCGGTCGAGAACTACGACGTGAGTGACAGGGTTCTGCCGTCGGGGCCAGCGATGCGGGCGAGAAGTTGGGGCTTTTCGGCGTGCGTAATGGGAACGTCGAGGCCGAGAAGCGTCGAGATGCGCTGCAAATCGGCCCTTTCGGGCGTGGAGAGTTCGAAGCGGAGGATTTTGCAGCCTGCGGGCGCGTCAACAGAGGGATGGACGGTCTCAGCGCTCCACTCGATGAAAAAGGGGAGAAGCCCGGACCGAGTGTCTTGAAGATTGAGAGTCTTCCATTCGAGAAGGCGGCCGTCGGGGCGCTTGCGCGAGCCGGGAGTGGGTCCATCGAAAGCAAGGTTGGCGTTGCGGAGACGTGCCGCAAACGTGTTGAGGTCGCCGGGATGCGCCGCCCAGCCAACGAGGCGCGGCGCTGTGAGTTTCTTCAAATCATAGTGGTCGAGTGCGCTGGTTTGCGCGGGGTCGGGCGCGATGATTTCAAGGTAGTGTCTGTCGCCCAGCGAGAGCAGGGCGTTGCGCGTGCCCCGTCCGGGATGAACGCCGCCGAATGCGGCAGTGACCCCGGTATGTTTCTTGATGAACGCGATGCCTGCCTCGAGATCGCTCGAGCCGAGAAGAATGTGATCGAGTACGGTGGGCACGTTAGCGCCTCCCCAGGAAGTGGCTGGCAGGGTGAATGCGCCTGCGGTCAAAGCGAGAAATAATCTGCGGGATAGCATGACCGTTTAGTTACTTTTGTCGGGAATCCTTCACGTCTGGTGCCGAAGAGAGGACTCGAACCTCCACGCCCTTACGGGCACTACACCCTGAATGTAGCGCGTCTGCCAATTCCGCCACTTCGGCACGCCTTGGATCAGGAGAGCTGCTATGACCAGGACAGAGCAGCCCAAGCGCAGGCTTTAATGGTGCCATCCACCCCAAAATCTGTCAAGGCTGCGCTGGGTGATGTCCGAGCTTGACTGGCAGCGCCGATCTTCGCGGCCACGGAAAGACTCTTATTCGCCTGTCACTCCGAGAAGTCGCAGGCGACGAGGAATGTCGCAGGGCCCCGAATGCAAACCAGAGCGAGATCCCTCGCTGCCATGAAAATGGCTCCCCTCCTCAGCGGGAGGAGGGGCTGGGGGTGGTGGGTGGGACGGTCAGCGCACGACAACCACCCCTGACCCCTCTTTACCAAGGAAGGGAATCATTTTCGTGCCAAGTGGTCGGCCGAAGGATCATGGAATCTGCGCTCGGGATGAATACGGAACGCGTTCTTGCATAGCCCGTAAAGGTCGGCCCTGCCTTCGAACTAATCCGCTCACCTGCTTTTGAGTGGGCCATGAGCCAGGTGCAACGCTGGGCGTTTTCTTGTAGAATTGATGTAATGCGACGCTGGTTCACTCTCTCTACATGGCATTCCGGCCTCCTCTTGCTGCTCACCCTTGGCACTCTTGCGCCGGCCCATGCCGAGCAGTGGCAAAAACTGAACGTTCAGGGATTCGTCAACGACTTCGCCGGCGTCCTCAACCCGGCGACGACGCAAAGCCTTACTCGGCTGTGTACGGAAGTGGATCAAAAGGCCAAGGCACAGATCGCTGTGGTCACGATCCGATCCCTGGAGGGCGACCCGGCGGAGGATTTCGCCAATCACCTTTTTCAAAAGTGGGGCGTCGGATACAAAGGAACCGATCGCGGGGTGATGGTCCTGCTTGCGGTGAGTGACCACAAGTACTGGACGGAGGTCGGATACGGGCTGGAGCCCATTCTTCCTGACGGCAAGGTGGGTGGTTTCGGACGCGATATGCTTCCGCTGCTCCGCCAGGGCAACTACAGCAGCGCGGTGCTGCAAATGGTGAGTCAGATCGCATGGGTGATTGCACAGGACAGTCATGTCTCCTTGGAGAGCTTGGACCCATCCCGTACCGTTCCCGCCACTCGCCCGAATGGGGGCCAGGAAGTGCACCTGACGGGAGGACAGATTCTCGCCCTTATCATCGTGCTTCTGGTCGTGGGCCCCATCCTGCTTAGGTTCCTGGGCCCGTTCTTGCTTCTGTCGATTTTGACGGGAGGGTCCGGACGCGGAGGATCGGGCGGTTGGAGTGGGGGTGGATTTGGCGGAGGAGGCGGCGGAGGTTTCGGGGGTTTTGGAGGAGGATCCTCAGGTGGAGGGGGAGCAGGCGGAGGCTGGTGAGTTTCTGCGCAACATGCGAAGAAAAGCACATCCTTCGCTGCTCTAATGACTTGTAGGGGTAGGGCTTGCCCTACCCGCCCGCCGCGAGCCTGGCAAAAGGGGACGGCAAGCCGTCCCCCTACAGGCAGGTGATCGAAGCGAAGAATCTGGATTCGGTCGCCGCTTTGCGGCGCGGTGGCCTGTGTGGTGAAGTTTTGGCCTTGTTCTGAACGGAGCTGGAGCCATGAAGACAGAAGAGCAGTTGACGCAGTTAGTCGCCAAATTGAAAAAGGCAGCGGAAGGGAATCTTCTCTCCGTAATACTTTACGGCTCCGCGGCCACGGACGAGTTCCACCCCGAGCACTCCGACTTGAATGTGCTCTGCATTTTGCGCGACCTCGGCAGCAGCGAACTCACTAAACTGGGCGCCGCCTCCGCCTGGTGGGCCAAGCGGGGACACCCGGCGCCGCTGTTCTTCACGCCAGAGGAACTTCGCCATTCCGCGGATATTTTTGCGATCGAACTGCTGGACATCAAAGCGGCGCGCCGGATTCTCTATGGCGAGGATGTTATTGCTTCGCTGCACGTCCCCACGGACCGTCACCGGATGCAGGTCGAACGGGAGTTCCGAAACAACACCCTCCGCTTGAGGCAGCACTATGTCATGCTTGGGGCGGATTCCCGCAAAACCCTGGAACTGATGCTCTCCTCCTTTTCCACGTTCACGGCGCTCTTCCGGCACGCCTTGCTCGCTTTGGGCGATGATCCACCGTCCCTCAGGAGGGCCATTGTGGGCTGTGCAGGGGCTGTGCTGGGATTCGACCCCGCTCCGTTTCACACTCTGCTCGATATTCGCGAAGGACGCAAACGCAGGAGTGAGGTGGACGTTCAGGCCACGTTCGACAAATATCTGCAAGCGGTCGTCAAAGCCACCGAGGAGGTCGACCGCCGGCTGGCTTCAGGAGGATCAATATGAAGGTACTACTGCTCGTGGTGGGAATCCCATTGCTGCTTGTGCTCATCGTGGGAGGAAGTTACGTCAGCAGCCGGAACGAAATGGTGCGTAAGAACGAAACCGTCAAGCAAACCTGGTCGCAGGTGGACGTCGTGCTACAGAGGCGGGCGGACCTGATTCCCAACCTCGTGGCCACCGTCAAAGGCTATGCCCAGCAGGAGCAGAAGGTGTTTGGAGACATCGCCAATGCTCGTGCCGGTTTACTGAACGCCCGGACACCCGCAGCGAAAATCGCCGCCAATGGCCAGTTGGACGGCGCCCTCGGCAGGCTGCTGGCCATTGCCGAGAACTACCCCACACTGAAATCCAACCAGAATTTCCTGGCCCTCCAGGACGAACTGGCGGGAACCGAAAACCGTATCGCCGTCGAGCGCCGGCGATACAACGAGGCCATCCAGGATTACAACACCTACATCGGCCTGTTCCCCAACAACATCTTTGCCGGATGGGCAGGCTTCCAACGAAACAACGATTACTTCGCAGCGTCCGGCGCCGCGCGCGAGGTTCCCAAAGTGGACTTCAGCACGCCCAAGCAGTAGGTGTAGGGGCAGCCCTGGTGACCGCGCTGAAAGAGCGACACGGATTACCCCAACCACGCACGAAAACGCCCGCGCTACCAACTTATTGCCATTTGCAGTATGCTCTTGCAGCCAGGCGAGTGTGTCATCGACGGAGTGCAGCATGAAGGCAGCAGGGAGTTTGTTGGGTCTGGTCATTGTAGCGGCCGTAGTCTGGTTTGTGATCAAGCCGCAGCTTACACACGGTCCGGCGGGCGGCGCCCCGCCCAAACAGTTGATCGACGTGGTGGGCGTCAAAACGGATCTGGCGGTGATCGGGAAGACCGAGCGTCTTTACCTGGCCGTTCACGGTTCCTACGCCAGCCTCGAGGAGCTCGAGCAAGAGGGAGCGATCGCCTTTTCGGGCACCGATCGTCGCGGCTACAACTACACCGCCGAGGTCAACGACGGCCAGCATTTCAAGATTACCGCGGCCCCTTCCGCGCCCGACAAGCAAAGCTGGCCCACACTGTGGATTGATGAGACCATGGAGGAGGCACAGCAGTAGGCAGTAGGCAGTAGGCAGTTGGCAGTTGGCAGTTGGCAGTGGCCAACGGGCGGTGCACGGAGAGTAGCAAGTGGCGGCGAAACGCTGTCATTCCGAGCGCAGCGAGGAATCTCGCTCTGAGTTATTCGTTGACTGACCACGGCAAGGTTCCTCGCTTCGCTCGGAATGGCAGCCCGACTGACGACTGGCAACTGACGACCGACAACTGTTCTTCCACGAGGTTCCCATGCGAGTTCAAGCGCGAGCGCCGGCAAGAGCAGATCTGGCGGGCGGCACCGTAGACATTTGGCCGCTCTATCTTTTTCATCCAGGGGCGCTGACCGTCAATATCGCTATCCGCTGTTACGCCTCCTGCGTGATCGAGACGCGACCGGACCGGCAGATCGTTCTGGCGTCCAAGGACCAGGAGATTAAAGAGACTTTCGAAGACTTGGCGGATTTGGCGCGAGGCAAGTCCCGGCTGCCTTTGGTGCGGGAGTTGGTGATCTACTTCGCTCCCAAACGAGGGCTCAACATCGAGACCAGCTCACAGGTCCCTGCCGGGGCCGGACTGGGCGGCTCATCGGCTCTCAACATTGCGCTTTGCGGAGGCTTGGCGCGCGTCACCGGCAAGCGGGTGACGCGAACCCAAATCCTCGAAATCGCCAAGAATGTCGAGGCCATCGCGATTCGAGTTCCCACCGGCTGGCAGGACTATTTCCCCGCCCTTTACGGCGGGGCGAACGTGGTCCATCTCGAGCCCGGCGGCGTGAGGCGCGAAAAGCTTCCGATATTCGTTTCCGACCTCGAGAAACGCTTTGTCCTATGCTATACCGGCCAACCCCGGGATTCCGCCATCAACAACTGGGAAGTAATGAAATCGCACATCGACGGCGACGAGCAGGTGCTTCGGAATTTCGACAAGATCACCACCATCGCCAACCAGATGCGCGAGGCCCTTCTCACGGGAGACTGGGAGGATGTGGCGGAACTGCTGGCTTTGGAGTGGGAAAACCGCAAACTAAACTTCAAGGGCATTTCTACTCCCACCATCGACAGCATGATCGAGCAAACCCGGAAACAGGGCACCGTGGCTGCCAAGGTCTGCGGGGCGGGTGGCGGGGGCTGTGTGGTTTTCATGGTAGAACCCGGCACCAAGCCCGCCGTCGAAGAAGCGCTGACTCAGATGGGCGGGCAGATCATCAGCTTCGCCTTTTCCCGCACCGGCTTGGAGGTCTGGGCAGACCAGCCGGAGCAAGCTCCGGAGCCGCCGGAGAAGACCCAGCCTTGAGAACACCTGTCATTCCGAGCGCAGCGAGGAATCTCGCTCTGCTTCCTTCCTCCACGATTTCGCAAAGCAGTGCGGATTCCTCGCTGCGCTCTCTGGAGAATCACGTCATTCCCGCGCAAGCAGGAATCCATTGTGTTGCGGATTCACCATGGACCCCCGCTTTCGCGGGGGTGACGACGTGGGTGATTGTCCTTCTGTTGGGGGGGGCGAATACCCGTGACCATCCGGAATCGCACAGTATGTCCTTCGTTCCTGGGCGCCGCCGACGGCATGAGCGAATTCCATGACTCTGTATGATGTGTTCCTATTTGATGGGACCCTGCGTCCAATCTGGCGTTGCTTCTTATCGCTCGTCCTGGTGCTCGTTGCTCACGAGGCGGCTAACCTTGCGGCCGGAGAGCTTCAGGGCCTTCTGCCGTGGATCGCGGCGAAGTACGCGCTCTACTTCCTTTTCGAGTTGGTAGCGCTGCTGGGTGCCTTCAAGATAATGACCCGAGTGTTCGAGCGAAAGCCTCTCGGGATGGTTGGCCTGGCATTTCATCCTGCCTGGGGGAAAGAACTCTGCGCGGGCTTGGGAATCGGGGCGATTATGATGGTCCTGGTCGGGGCGGCCGAAGGCTTGCTGGCTCTGACCCGCTTTGCTTGGAGCCCGCTTCCCGCAACGTCGGAACTCGCTTACGGGGGCGGTACGTTTCTGATTCTCTTCATCAGCGCCACCAACGAGGAGTTGGTTTTTCGAGGATATCCCTTTCAAAAGCTGGTCGAGTCGTTGGGAGCAGCGGGAGCGGTTGCATTGGCTTCGGTTTGCTTCGGCCTGATGCACCTCGGCAATCCCGATCGCACGCTTTTCTCCACCCTCAATACCATGCTGGTGGGCGTACCCCTTTCTATCGCCTACCTTCGCACTCGGGCTCTGTGGATGCCGGTGGGAATCCATTTCGCCTGGAATTACGTGCAGGGATTTATCTTCGGACTGCCGGTGAGCGGCTTTCGTTTACCCACAACCGTGCTCACGCCCCGCGTGCACGGCGGAGCCTGGTTGACCGGCTCTGCGTACGGTCCGGAGGGAGGTCTGCTCTGCACCATTGTGGTCGTAGGCGCCGGGCTCTTTCTTTTTTTGTCCCCGCGCATCAGAATGAGTGGGAGAATGAAAGAGTTGGTTTACGGCCCCTCTCCCTATACTGGCGCCACGACGGAGCTTCACATCTCGCCGGAACGTGGCCCCGGGGAGGAAGGCCCGGGCTAAATGCGCAGCCACTATCCCTGGAAGACGGTTAAAGGCGCGGCCGGAGTTTTGCTCAGGCGCTGGGCGGGGATCTGTCTTACGCTGGCGCTGGCGGCGTCCGTCTGGGCCAACAACCCACCTAAGAACCCAACCCACATCGCGCTCATCCGCGGTATGCTGCGTGAAATTGCGGTAAACAAAGTACCCCTGCCCCGAGGCGGTAAAGGAGTACGGGTGGACTCGACCGGCAAACTCGACAAGGCTGAGGCGGATGCCCAACTGAGTGCCAATGGCCTGGCAATCAAGGCCGGCATGCCGGTGGAGATTAGCAAGATCACGTTCAAGCCCAAGGAAATCGTGTTTGAACTTAACGGCGGCGGGAAAAAGAAAAGCAAGTGGTATCAGCACCTCGAGGTGGGAGTGGGAATGGACACCATGCCCATCTCCCAAGCTCCGCCGGTGGTGGCTTACGGCTCTTGGGTTACTCTGGTCTTTCCCGATAAGATTCCCCAGTTGACCGTCGACCAGGTAAAACAGGCATTGGGAAACGTGCTGGACTTCACGCGGCGGACGCCCACCGAACTCTATAAGCCCGAGGTGCCTGCCAAGTTTAAAGAAGCCATTAAGAATCACGAGGTGGTCGTGGGCATGAACCGCGATGCCGTCCTCTCGTCCAAGGGGCCGCCGGACCGCCGAGTGCGCGAAGAGCGCGAGGGCGTCGAACAGGAGGATTGGATTTACGGATCTCCTCCCCACGTCCTTTTCGTGACCTTCGACGGGGACTCCGTGATCAAAGTTGAGCAGTACTAAAGGACAGGAGTCAGGATTCAGAAGTCAGGAGGCCGCGGGTTGTAAGCTGTCATTCCGAGCGGCCAAGGGTCTTCGAGGCACCCAAAGGGATGAAAAATACACATCGTCACCCCCGCGAAAGCGGGGGTCCATTGTTGGTCCAGAACACAATGGATTCCCGCTTTCGCGGGAATGACGTGATTTTCGAGAGGGTGCGATGCAAGCTGTCATTCCTAGCGGAGCGAGGAATCTCGCCCTGAATGGTTCGTTCAAAGATCCGGAGCCAGATTCCTCGCTTCGCTCGGAACGACAGGCGAGAAGTATGGGCTGCAGGGGCTGAAACCTGAGAACCGAAAGCTGACGGCGGAGAGCTGAACCGTGGTGGATTTATCGGGCACCTGCCTGGGGGAAATCGTCGCGGCGCGACGGCGCCGCGTCGAAGAGGCACAAGCGTCTGTGGCCCTCGAGACCTTGCAACGCGCCGCCGCGGCCCGAGCAGAACGGCGTGATTTTGCCGCCGCCCTCTCCCGCGGGTCGCTCCAAGTTATCGCGGAACTGAAGCGCGCTTCGCCCTCGCGTGGCGTAATGCGGCAAGACTTCCGGTGCGACGACATTGCCCGAAGCTACGAAGCCGCGGGCGCTTCTGCTCTGTCCGTCTTGACCGAAGAGCGCTACTTCCGGGGTTCGCTGGCGGACCTGGAGGCGGCTCGCGCTGCTGTGCGCCTGCCGGTTTTGCGCAAGGACTTCATCATTGCGGACTATCAGATCTACGAATCTGCGGCGGCAGGCGCGGATGCGCTCTTGCTGATCGTGGCTGCGCTCTCCGATGAAGACCTGCGCAGTTTCCTGGAACTTTGCCGGGACCTGCGGATGGCTGCTTTGGTTGAAGTCCACGATCAAATCGAGCTTCAGCGCGCGGTGCAGGCGGGGGCAGCAATCATCGGCGTGAACAACCGCGACCTTAAAACCCTGGAAGTGGACCTCGCAGCTTCCTTCCGCTTGCGTGCCGGAATTCCCGCGGACTGTATTGCGGTGAGCGAGAGCGGAATAAAAACCTGTGAAGACCTCTACCGGATTGCCGAAGCCGGGTACCACGCGGTTCTGATCGGCGAGAGATTCATGACGGCGGCCGATCCTGGCTTGGCCCTAAAACAAATGCTGGACGGTTTGAAGGATCATCGCCCCTGCGTTTCGGGGCTGTGAAAAGGCGCCGGTTCCCCTCCTTTGATTAAGGAGGGGTTAGGGGTGGTTGATCGAAGCGCCACCACCCCCTACCCCTCTTCCTGCGGAGGAGGGGAGTTGTTTTTAGTGCAGAGGGGTCTTTCTCTGCGCCTCAGTCCCTCTGTGGTGAGAGTTTCGACTATTTCACAGCCTCTCGCGGACGTAAAGCGTGCCGACACGTGTTAAAATCTGTGGGATTACCCGACTCGAGGACGCGCAGCAGGCTGTCGATCTGGGAGCAGCGGCGCTGGGATTCAATTTCTATCCGCCTTCCCCCAGGTACATCGAGCCAGAAGCGGCGAGAGCCATGGTGCGCCGCTTGCCTCCTTTCGTGACCTCAGTGGGCATCTTTGCGAATGAAACGGATGCGGGGCGTGTAATCTCAATTGCGCGCGAGGCAGGCGCAACCGCCGTCCAGTTGCACGGCCCCGGCTTTCCAGATTTGCAGGAGTTGCTTTCTGCTTTTACGCTGGTGGTTGCGGTGCCGGTACGAGAGGGTTTCAAGGCGGAAGCGCTCGGCAAATTCCGGCCCAACGCTTACTTGCTCGATGCTTTCGATGCCGACCGGCTCGGGGGCACAGGAAAAACCTTCGACTGGAATGCCGCGCGAGAAGCGAAGCGATATGGCCCGATCATCCTTGCCGGCGGGCTGACTCCGGAAAATGTCGGACAGGCCGTTCGGGTAGTTCGGCCTTTCGCCGTCGACGTGGCCAGCGGCGTCGAGTCAGCTCCAGGAATCAAGGACTCCGCCAAGCTGCGAGCATTCTTCGCAGCGGTGACGGAAGCAGACACGGAATGAGTTTGGAGTGCGGTAGCGCAGTTGCCGCCTTTCTGTCAACAGAGCGAAAGCGGCAGCTCCGCTGCCGCACTCCAAGGCGGAGCTTGTAGGGGGACGGCTTGCCGTCCCCTAATGAGGAGGGTAGGGCAAGCCCTACCCCTACACGTTCTCAGAGCAGGGTCGACAACGATGCAGGAACAAAGACAATCCGGAACATGGCCGGACGCGCGAGGGAGATTCGGAGAATTCGGCGGGCGTTATGTGCCGGAAACCTTGATGCACCCCGTCGAGGAGTTGGAACGAGCTTTCGAGGCGGCACGCGCCGATTCAGCTTTCAAGGCGGAACTCGCGCGCCTACTGAAGGATTTTGCCGGGCGGCCCACGCCTCTTTTCCCGGCGCGGCGACTGACGGAGCATCTGGGCGGGGCGCAGATTTATTTGAAGCGCGAAGATCTGCTGCACACGGGCGCACACAAAATCAACAATTGCCTGGGACAGGGACTGCTGGCGCAGCGTATGGGAAAGACGCGCCTGGTAGCGGAGACCGGGGCAGGCCAGCACGGCGTGGCCACGGCTACCGTGGCAGCGCTTCTCGGACTTGAGTGCGTCGTCTACATGGGCGAAGAGGACATGGCCCGGCAAGCTCCCAATGTTTTTCGCATGCGCCTGTTGGGCGCAAGTGTGGTTGGAGTTTCTTCCGGCAGCAGGACGCTCAAAGATGCCATCAGCGAAGCCATGCGCGATTGGGTGACCAACGTGCAAAATACTCATTACTTGCTGGGCTCGGTGCTGGGGCCGCACCCTTACCCGCTCATGGTGCGCGAGTTTCAGCGGATCATCGGCCAGGAAGCTCGCCGCCAGGTTTTGACTGAAACGGGGAGGCTGCCGGACACCCTGGTCGCCTGCGTGGGCGGAGGGAGCAACTCCATCGGCTTATTTTACGATTTCATTCCGGACGCCCAGGTGAAGATGATCGGCGTCGAAGCCGGAGGGCGCGGGCCGAAGCTGGGCGACCATGCGGCGCGCTTCTCAGGGGGCAGCCCCGGAGTGCTGCAAGGGACCTACACCTACGTGCTGCAAGACGCAGACGGGTTGATTGCCGGCACCCATTCGGTATCTGCGGGCCTCGATTATGCCGCCATCGGCCCCGAACACGCTGCCCTTTCCCGGCAGGGTCGCGTCGAGTACACGCGCGTGAGCGATGACGAGGCGATCGAGGCGGCGCGCCTTCTTGCGCACAAGGAAGGAATCATTTCGGCGCTCGAATCGGCTCATGCCGTCGCCGAGGTCATCAAACGCGCACCCAAAATGCGCAGGGATGAAATAGTCGTGGTCAATCTCTCGGGGCGGGGAGACAAGGACTTGGGGATTTTCCAGTCGCAGGGGATCCTTTAGTCGCTTGGCTAGCCCTGCGTGCTACACTGGGGAGCGAGGTTGACGAATTATGAAGATCAAGGTTGTGCTCGAGCCGAGCGAAGACGGCGGTTACACTGCTTACGTCCCCTCTTTACCCGGATGCATCAGCGAAGGCGAGGATGTTCGGGACGCCTTGGCAAATATTTCTGAGGCTATTGAGCTTTATCTTGAGCCGACCGAGGATGATTTACCACCGTCGGAACACGCCGTCGTGCAAGAGATTGAGCTGTGAGCAAGGTTCCAAGCTTGCCGTACGATCGCGTGGTGCGAGCCTTACAACGAGATGGGTGGATCGTCGTGCGCCAACGCGGAAGTCACTTGAGGCTGAAAAAACGAGTGGGTGAAGAGCTTATGAAGCTCACGGTACCGGCGCATCGCCCGATTAAGCCTTCAACGCTCGCGCACATCCTCAAGCAGGCGGGGCTTGGCTTGGAAGCGTTTCTCCAACTCTTGTGAACGCAGTAGGTCTCCTCGGCCTGCTCGGCGAAGACGCGAGGCCAGGTGCAAGGAGGGCGCTATGGAACCATTCAAGTGGAGTAGTCTGAACAACCTTCAATTGGGCCGCTACGCAGAGTACTTGGTCAAGATGGAATTCACCAAGCTGGGGTTCTCGGTCTTCTCACCCGAGGTTGATGACAGGGGCATCGACTTTGTCATCCGAACGCCAAGGGGGCACTATTGTGAAGTGCAAGTTAAATCGTCTAGCCCATCGAAGTCAGGGAGCGGTTTCAATTATCAGTTTTGGCACAAGGGGGAAAACAAGCTGCAAATAGGCGAACGGTCCTACATCGCTTTGGTACTCTTCAGTGACGACCAGGAACCTCGCCGCTATCTGATCCCGACGACGGCGTGGAAGGAGCCTAATCGCCTGTTTGTAGACCACGACTATTCGGATCCCGATCTCAAGAGCAGACCCGAGTACGGTCTGAACCTCTCTGAGAAAAACTTGAGCCTTCTGGCGCCGTTTGGTTTTTCCGAAAAGGCCAGCGTCCTCACTTAGCGGCATTGCCCATGGTTTCTACAACCCGTATCGCATCCCGTTTCCGCGGTCTGCGCGAGCGGCAGGCGAAGGGGCTCGTGGTGTACCTGACGGCGGGCGACCCCTCGCTCGAAGCCACGGGTGAGCTGCTCGTCGCTCTGGACCGCGCGGGCGTGGACGTGATTGAACTGGGCGTGCCCTTTTCCGACCCGCTCGCCGACGGTCCGGTAATCCAGCGCGCTTCCGAGCGCGCCGTGCGAGGGGGAACCACGCTGCGGCGGATTCTGGAGCGATTTCCGCAGTGGCGCGAGTCCGTCCGGGCGCCCATCATTCTCTTCAGCTATTTCAATCCGATCCTCCAGTACGGGCTGGAGAACTTTGCGCGGGATGCTGCCCAGGCCGGCGTGGATGGCGCGCTGGCGGTGGACCTGAGCCCGGAAGAGGCTTCGGTCTACGTGGAGATCATGCACGCTCGAAACCTCGACACGATTTTCCTGGCCTCGCCCACCTCGACCGGCGCGCGGCTCGAGCGGGCCTCGCAGCTATCCTCCGGTTTCCTTTATCTGGTTTCGCGCACGGGAGTGACGGGCGAGCGCAGCGAGATCTCGGCCACTCTCCAACCGCTGGTAGAGCGGGCCCGCCAGCACACTTCCCTGCCCTTGGCGGTGGGGTTCGGCATTTCAAGTCCGGCTCAGGTGCGCGCCGTGCAGTCGTTGGCTGATGCGGCGGTCGTCGGCAGCGCGGTAGTCCATGCTATTGAAGAGCGGTATGCTGGTGAAGGGGCGGCGGCGATTGAGCGGTTCGTCCGCTGGCTCAAAGAAGGGACGGGGGAGAAGCCGGCATGAATGACCTCGAGGGCTGGCGCAAGCGAATTGACGAGATCGATCAACAGATCCTCAAGCTGTTGAACGAGCGTTCCCACTGCGCCGTCGAGATCGGCCACATCAAAAAGGCCCTGAACCTCCCGGCCTGGCATCCGGAACGCGAGATGCAAATTCTCCGCAACGTGGTGAAGGCGAATGCCGGGCCTCTCGACGACGCCGCCATCCGCCGGTTATTCGAGCGCATCATTGACGAAGCGCGCTCGCTGGAGCGTCATGCCATGGACAGGAGCGGTACTCCAGAGAAGGAGTGAGGAAGCATGGTCGTGGTAATGCAAGAGGGCGCCACGGAAGCTCAGATCCAAAGCGCCATCAATAAGCTCATGGAGATGGGGTTCGATATCCATCGTTCCACCGGCGCCCGTCAAACGGTGCTGGGCGCGGTGGGGGCCATCGTCGATTTTGACACTCGAAACATCGAACTCCTGGAGGGAGTCGCGGAGGTGGTGCGCATCTCCGCGCCCTACAAGCTGGCCAGCCGCCATTTCCGCCCGGAAGGCTCGGTGGTTCAGCTCGGGAAGGGCGTGGCGGTGGGCGGCGAGCAGATCGTCATGATGGCCGGCCCCTGCAGCGTGGAGAGCCCCGAGCAGATCGAAACCGTGGCCGCCTTGGTGGCGAAGCACGGGGCACGAGTGTTGCGCGGCGGCGCGTTTAAACCCCGCACCTCCCCCTATAGTTTCCAGGGATTGGGGCTCAAAGGACTGGAAATGCTGCGCACCGCCGCCGACGCGCACGGCCTGCTGTTGGTTTCGGAGGTCATGGACCTTACCCAAATCCCCATGGTTATCGAATATGTCGACGTGCTCCAGGTGGGCGCGCGCAACATGCAGAACTATAACCTGCTGAAGGAGATCGGGAAAGTCTCGAAGCCGGTGCTCTTGAAACGCGGTATTTCCGCCACGCTCGAGGAGCTCCTGCTCTCCGCCGAATACATCATGATGGGAGGAAACTACAACGTCGTCCTGTGCGAGCGAGGCATTCGAACTTTTGAGAGCTACACGCGGAACACTCTGGACATCTCCGCCATCCCCGTCATAAAAAAGCTCTCCCACCTGCCGATCATTGTCGATCCCTCGCACGGCACCGGCCGGCGCGACAAGGTCCCGCCCATGGCTCGGGCCGCCGTGGCCGCGGGCGCAGACGGCCTGTTGATCGAAGTCCATAACGATCCGGAAAAGGCTTTGTCCGACGGGGCCCAGTCGCTCTATCCGGCGCAATTCGAGCAGCTCATCAAGGAATTGCGCATGATTGCGCCGGCGGTGGGAAGGACGATCTAGGGCTGGGGACATCAGCCATCAGCCGTCAGCTTTCAGCTCTTATGAATTTCGAAAATGTGACCATTGTTGGCCTGGGCCTGATTGGCGGGTCCTGGGGAATGACGCTGAAGAAGCACCGTCTGGCGGCGCGCCGCATCGGATTCGGACGCGCCTCGACGGTCGCCCGCGCGCTCGCCCTGGATGCCGTGGACGAAGGGACAGACGACCTCCGCAAGGCCGTCCAAGGAGCCCAACTCATTATCCTGGCTCCGCCGGTGGGCGCCATCCTGGATTATATCTCTCGCTTGAAGGACATCGCCTCGCCGGACGCACTGGTGACGGACGTGGGCAGCACCAAACGCCTCATTTGCGAACGCGCGCGCCAAGCTTTCGGCGGGACGCCGTTGTTCTTGGGCGGGCATCCTCTGGCCGGGAAAGAGCGCGCGGGGGTCGAGAATGCCGACGCCGCTCTTTTCACCAATGCCCGCTATGTCCTGACGCCGCTCGAAGAGCGCCATCTCGAAGACCCTCGCATCAAGGCTTTCGCCTCGTGGGTCTCGGCCATCGGCGCGCGCCCGTGTTTTATGGATCCGGCCCGGCATGACCGCGCCTTGGCCTTCCTCAGCCACCTGCCGCAACTCGTTTCGTCCGGATTGGCCAGCCTGATTGCCGAGGAAAACCGCAAATCGCAATTGCCGGTTGAGTTGGCAGCCAGCGGCTTCCGGGATGTGACCCGGCTGGCGGAAAGCCCCTACTCCGTTTGGCGCGACATTTGCCTTACTAACCTCGAGAACATCCAGTTCGCACTCGAAGCATTAATTGAAAAAGTCGCGTTCATGAAACGCCATTTGGGTGACAGCGAACTCGAGCGCGAATTCCAGCAGGCCGCGAAGCTGCGGGAAGAACTCAAGAAAGCCGGTTGATTGACAATTGCTGTCACTGGAAAATGAAAACTGGAAACTCGAAAATGGAATTAAAATCCACGCCGGTCTGACGCCGCTTCCGAATTTCAAGTTTCCACCCCCCGATCAGCATTGGGCGCACAGGAACGAATAGTGAGGTTAGCCGACGATTTTCGATTTTCCAGTTTCGATTTTCCATTTTCCAGTTTCAATTTTCCCCACCGGAGGTAACGATGCTCAAGGATGTGCTCGCCATTCTCTCTTCCACGCCGCAGAAGCTTAAGCAGGAGCTCTCCTCAATGTCTTTGAAACAAATGCAGACCCGCCCTGCTGCGAACAAGTGGTCCGTGCAAGAAGTTCTCGCTCACCTCGACGATGTCGAGGAGATTGGCATGCGGGCACGCGTGGCGGCGATGCTGGAGGCGCAGAATCCTCTTCTCCCTTCCTTCGACCAGGAGAAGCGCGGGGAGGAAATGAAATACCATCGAAAACATCCCTTGAAAAGCCTGGCCAGTCTGGCCCGCCAGCGCGAAGCCAATGTGAAGTGGCTCAGAACGCTTAGACCCGCCCAACTGAAGCGGCGGGGAACCCATCAAAAAGTGGGCGAAATCGCCGTCGAAGAATTGGTGACGGAATGGGCGTTCCACGACCTCGGGCACCTCAAGCAGATCCTCGAGATTAAACGCTATGCGCTTTTTCCGCGAATCGGAAACATGCGGGCGTTTTATAAGCTCACCTAGCCGTGCCGGAAGCTGAAAGGGAGGCAAGGAAAGGGCACAAATGGGCATTTAGTCCGCTCCGGTGCGTCGTCGCGAAAAAATACACAAAATCTTGAATCCTCTGCCCTCCGGCATCATCTCAACGGAAGCATGGTATGGAGTTGAGCACTGAAGTCTGCTGTGAATGCCTGGCCAAAATGACGATGTGGATATTGACTATTTGGCTGCTTCACTGCGGAAAAGATTTTGGAGATAATAACAACTGGGATGGGTGCGTTACTGGGAACGCTCCCGAAGGTAGTCCCGGTTCCGAAGCAAGTTAGAGGGCTTTCCAAGACAGACAAATAGTCGCGACCGCGGCGGGCACCTCAATCGTCCGTCGGGCAGCCGCGGTACATGGTGACGTGAAACAAGCGGCGAACAAGGCGCGGTTGCGCTGTCCTGTTCGCGGAAAGGTTTGGTTACAACTCAATGAAAAGATCTATCAAGAACGCCTTGCGGACCACCTTGGGACAGCTTCCAGGCGCGCGCATTAGGGCTTTCCGTGAGGAGGGGTCATCGCTAAACGAGTTCGCGATGGTCTTGCCCTTACTGGGGATGGTGCTGACTGGCATCATCTGGGGCGGGATTACCTTCTACGACTACGTGACGCTCGCTGATGCGGTGGCGGTCGGCGCCAGGACCCTGGCCACCAGCCGGGGAACTACAGACCCCTGCACGTTGGCGAACACCGCGCTCACGAATGCCGCGACTAACCTTCGGACAGCGCAAATCACCATCGCGGCCGAGTCGTTTCAGGGGAGCGGAGGCTCTTCGTGTACTGCCTTGCAACCGGGCGACGCCGGAACGGTTTCGGCCACGTATCCCTGCAACATGACGATTCCTTTCGCGGGGATCAACCTTTGTCCCATTAAGGGCGGATCGGGCACGAGCTGCCCCGACTCCGCATATTGCATTCAGGCGTCAGCCACAGCCCGTATCGAGTGAGGTGCAAAATGAAATCTCTCCTTCGCCGGCTTTACTTCCAGCAGGAAGGCCAGGCCCTTTACCTGGTTGGGGCGGGTTTAATCGTGATTCTGGGTATGGCAGCCTTGTCGATCGACATCGGATTCCTGTTGCACGCCCAGCGCGAGCTCCAGGCCTCGACCGATGCGTCCGCAACCGCGGGAGCGCTGGATATCTCCAACAACCTCACCACCACCGCCGCCACCAACGACGCGTATTGTTACAGCGGGATCGGGTCCGCCAATTTCGGCGGGAGCAGCCGGACCTGCGCGAACGGGCTGTCGGAAAGCTCCGGGCTCAACCTCGAGAATGATTTGCGCAACGTGACGATGGTTTCAGGCTACCCGGCCTTCGAGTGCCTGACTGTTTGCTCCACAGGACAGACCACGGGATGCGTGCCGGGGGCCACCATCGTACCAACATGTGACAACAACGCGGGCGCCAACGCCATTGCTGTCCGGCAGACGGTGAATGCCCCCACCTTCTTCGGCAAGCTGTTCGGCATTCCTTCTGTCAAGCTCACTGCGAGCGCCTTCGCGCTGGAAAAGGGCAGTACGCCGATTCCGGCCAACGTGATGATTATTGTGGACAGCACAGCATCCATGAGCGGCACTGACACCAAATGCACGGTTCCGGGTCTAAGGTCCGCCACGCGGGAGGACTGCTCAAAGGCGGGAGTCGCCACTTTGCTGGGAGAACTCTCGCCCTGCGCTCCCACCCTCACCGGGTCCAATTGTGGCACCCTTACCGGCAGCAACGTCCAGAATCCGTACGACGTGGTTGGCATATTGACGTTCCCAGGGCTGTCGTCCACCAGTGACGACCAATATGAGTACGACTGCCAGGCGAAGTCAATCTGTGTAAGCGGAGGCGGCTGCCAGATCCCCGGCGCCATTGCGCAGTACGCCGCGCCCGGCACCACACCTCCGAATTACACCGTCGTTCCGTTTTCAAGCGACTACCGAGCCTCGAATACTGCCACTTCCCTAAGCACCACATCGGACCTCGTGCAATCGGTGACATGGCTGAACGGCTGCCAAACCAGCGCCTATGGCCTCCAGGATCCTGGCGGCGTGCACACCTACTATGCCGGCATAATTACCGAAGCACAATCGGATCTTGCCGGCCTCGGCACAATCGGTACTTCCAACCGGACGAAGATGCAGAACGTGATGATCATTCTCAGCGATGGAGGCGCCAACGCCTCCGGCACTTCCGATTTCACCTCGGCCAGTCTAAAGGCCAATCCGAGCTTGGATGTGAACGAATGCCAGCAAGCAATCACCGCTGCCCAGAATGCCGCCAAGGCAGGTACGTGGGTCTACTCGGTCGCTTATGGCTCCTCGACGGCAACCGGCGGCGGCAGCACCTGCACAACGGATAGCTCCCGTATCTCCGCCTGCTACACCATGACGAATATGGCTTCGTCGCTAGGCAATTACCCCGACGCGTCGAAATTCTATTCGGATGATGCTGACGGATGTACGTCCACCGCCCACCCGGACATCACCAGTATAAGTACGATCTTTCAAGCGATCGGCTATGATCTCGAATCTACACGCCTGCTCTCGTTCAGCCTCTACGTGCCATAACAGCGAATCCCGTCCGGGCGGCGCTCGCCGCCGCCCGGGCGCTGCCACAGAGGTTTCCCCGCCCAACATCGGAAGAAAACATTGCGGCCGCGCCCCGTAATCAAGAAGGCATGACGCAAAAATGTCTGCTTATCCAACCCGCATTCGGCCTTAGGCGCTGTGCTAATTTGGTCGTAGCGCCGCCATCTTGGCGGCTCCACTGTCGGCTGGAAGCCGGCGTTACGGGCCAAATGAGGACACTACCCGGCCTTAAGTACTATTGACAAGTACTAGTTCATTACTTTACACAATTGTCCCCCCTCGTCTGGCGTACGCGCGGGTAGGGGGTGTGGTTGGTGCTTCTCCCCCCACCACGGAGTCTCTGAGTCTTTTCCATTCAACTTGTTTTCCGACCCCGCTGCTGCCCGGGCACGAGCGCCGCACTCTCGCTTGCCAAGGGCGAGGCTGGATTAAGTAGCCGGGGGAGTACCATTACCGGCTAGTGCGGCGTACTACTACATCGGTGCAATTGCTTCGCGACACGATAAGGCAGAATATGCGAAGCATCGAATTTGGCTGGAAACACAATTTCGTGGAAAGGCACGGTCACAAACCAATGGCAGTGTCAAACAGGTTCAGATTCCGACTTGCAGGACGCGGCGTGCACCGAATTTTGGCCTTTCGCCGCCACGAAACAGGCTCGTCGCTAGTTGAGTTGGGGACGGTGTTTCCGCTGCTGTCGATGTTGTTAATCGGCATTATCTATGCCGGGATCACCCTCTACGATTACGTGGCGCTGGACTACGCCGTGGCGATTGGTGTGAGAACGGTGGCGAACAACAGAGCCGTGGGGAACGCGACGTCAAACGCCTGCACTTTGGGGGAAACCGCGCTCGCGAACGCAGCGTACGGCCTCAATAACATTACCATCGACACCGGTACCTCGGGGAGCGAGACGTTCACCCGGGACCCCAATCTGACCGGGGAGAGCAAAATTCCGCTCTCCACTTGCGCGGCGCTTCAGCCGGGCGATACGGTCACCGTGACAGCGACCTACCCCTGCAACCTGACAATTCCGTACGCTAACATTAACCTTTGTTCGGTAAAGAGCGGCGCGGTTAAGACGAATGTGCCGTACGGAAGCACTGGAAGCACTTGGGCCAGCGTCGCGACAGGGACCTGTCTCTACTCGAACGGGTGCATTGCTGCGACAGCAACGGCGCGGATCGAATGAGGCACTGGCGTGAATCGGATATCTGAAATGAGCCACAGCTCGCGATTCGTGGCTACAAGGCCGCCGGCAGAGTGGCCCCTGAGCTCGATGATGTGAGGTTACAAATCATGAGATACTCCATTAACTGCGCTCGCCGCCCGCGCTTACTGGTGCGGCCACTCCGAGTCACTCTCTTTCGCAGTGCAGACGGTCAGTCGCTTTATGAGCTGGCGTTTATGCTGCCGGTGCTTGCGGCGGTCCTGATCGGCATCCTCTATGGTGGGATGACTTTCTATGACTACGTGACCTTGGAGAGTGCGGTCGCAGCAGGCGCGAGGACCTTAGCGACCAGCCGGCTGCTGCCCACTCAGAGTTCGACCGCTGAGAGCCCCTGCACGGCAGCGACGAATATGATAACCAGCGTGGCATCGAACCTCAAACAACCCATTAACATCGCTTTCACCTTCGTGCCGACGACGGATACGTGCACGACTACCAACAAGAGCGGCGCAACAGTTGCCGGGTTCTCGCTAGGTGATACCGTGATAGTTACGGCGACCTACCCCTGCAATCTGAAGGTGCCGATCATTGGAATCACGACTGTCGACGTTTGTCCAGCGGGTGATGTGCTCACCAGTAAAACAGAGATGCGTGCCGAATGAGGTGGACCATGAACTTTTTGCTACGGCGACTTTATCACGACGAGAATGGACAGTCTCTCTTCCTGGTTGCGGCTGCACTGGTGGGTCTTCTAGGAGTGGCGGGGCTGGTCATCGACCTCGGCTGGGCCTACCACGCGCAGCGGGAGCTACAGGCGTCAGCCGACGCAGCCGCCACGGCGGGAGCGCTCGACCTGCCGTACAACCCCGTCCAGACCGCAATCACGGACGCCACCAACGCCAGCGGCCTCCAACACGACGAGAACGCCGTCAACGATCTCAGCGGCGTGTCCATGATGAACAAAACTCCCCTGGTGACCTGCTTCTCGGCCTGCACAACGAACCAGACCACCAACTGCGTTCCGAACGTAACCACGGTGCCGCCCTGCTCCTACTACGACTCCACCACCAACTCCACCGTTACCACCGGCAATGTGATGGTCGTCCAGGAGACGGGGACGAGCCCTACGTTCTTTTCCAAGGTGCTTGGGTGGAAGTCTCTTACCATCAACGTCACCTCGGTGGCCATCGCGAAGGGAACCTCCCCCCTGCCCATCAACATCATGATGGTGGTGGACAGCACGGCGTCCATGGCCAGCCAGGACGCCAACTGCGGCGTAGTAGCAGCGGGGGGCTGGCCATACTCCAGCACCCCGACCAGGGAGGACTGCGCCAAGTGGGGCATCAGGACATTGCTTCTTGGTTTGAACTCTAGCGTACAGAATGTAGGGGTGATGACTTTTCCCGGGATCACTAATGCCAGTATCCCCAATGAGTACAACTGCTCAACAGGTGGGGTAAGCACTGTGCCTTACACTGCTCCCAATTCTACCACTTTTACCCCTTATCTGGTCGTCCCTCTGTCTGATGGCTATTTGAACTCCAGCGGGGCTTTAAACACCGGCACTGACTTGGTTGATAGCGTGTATTGGAGTGGCGGTAAAAGTTGCACTGCTTCCAATTACGGCCTACATGACCCAGGTGGGCAAGGTACTTATTATGAAGACACGATAGAAGATGCAATGGTTGCTCTCCAGAATGCCCCCGTTCAAGCCACTAGCGCCATCGTGGTGCTGGGCGACGGTACGATAAACGATACCACGAGCACAGGTTGCACAGGAGCTGTCACAGCGGCTCAGAATGCAACCGGGGCGGGAATAACCGTGTATTCAGTCGGCTACGGAATTCCTAAAGGCAACTGTGGCGGAGGTCTTACTTACTGCCAAGTGATGCAACAGATCGCCAGTAACACGAACGACTTCTATGCTGATGCCGAGAGTCAGAGCACATCGGGTGGAGACTGTGCAGTATCCTCTGCCAACTCGAACCTGACGAACCTCGGAAGCATCTTCTCGGGGCTTTCGCAGCAGTTCGGCAACACGAGGCTGCTGCCCCCCAGTCTGTACGCGCCGCCGGGCAGCTAGCCCAACTTTTCGGTTTTACGCCAAGACGCAACGTACGCCAAGCTCGCAGTGCCAGGATATTTCCCTCTCAGTGGTCCATCCTGGTTTGACTCGTAGCGCCGGTCCCGTAGGCACGGGGCCGGCGCTACGCACAAATCGACACGCCACCCTGATTCTCCCTTCTAATTTGTCTCACAGAGCCGGCCTTTACAGGCTACGGAACAACACTCGAACAATGTCATTCTGAGCGAAGCCCCGGACCGGACGGTCCAGGGCGTAGTGAAGAATCCCGGCAGTTGTCATTTCGGCGAACTGCGAGATCCTTCCTTCGTTTCACTCAGGACCGCCTGCGGCTCGTGAGGATGACAGCCGGCAGGGGTTTTCTGCCACCCATACAGCCCTGCCCTTCCCGGCGCGTGGTGAAGAACGACGGTTAGGCCGGCGCCTGCCGGCCTTTCGCTTCGCTCAGGGCAGGCTCTAAAGGTCGGCGCTACACCCAGTTAGGGTTTCTCCCCCATTTCAAATCCTCGACGCAGCCGACTTAACTGTTCGCCCGTTTTGCCGATATGGAGGATTGGAGGGGAAGTGTGCGCGAGAACGGGTTTCTTGGAGCGCAGGCGCCTCGCCTGCCCCGGCGCAGGCATCTTCCCTGTACGGAAGCTCGGGAGCCGCTGGCGCGACTTTGCCCGGGCGGGAGGGGGAGGTAAGCGAGGTGACAATTCCCGTCTGGTACCTTCGTAATATTGTCCCCCGCGGCGGAAAGGCCAACACTTATCTCCTAGCACATAGCTCGGAGTGTTATTTCGGCGAAAGGTACGGTCACCATTCAATGAGAGTTTCTCACAAATCATATTTCAAATCGGAGTTGCGCGTAAGAGTGCGAAGGATTCTGCACCTGCGCGGTGAGAAAGGCTCGACGTTGGTCGAGTTTGGAGCGGTGGCGGTGGTGCTCTCGACGTTATTGATTGGCATCATCTACGGCGGGATAACGTTCTATGACTACGAGGTGCTGTCCTATGCGGTGGCAGTGGGTGCGAGAACGATAGCAACCAACAGAGGCGCGAGCACAAACGCTTGCACTTTAGGGGAGAACGCTCTCTACGGCGCCGCATATAACCTCAATCAGTCGGGGATCACGATTGACCAGGGGGCCGGTACGGAGGTGTTCACCGGGAGCGGGGGTTCTACGTGCAGCGCCTTGAAGCCGGGTGACGAGGTAACCGTTACAGCTACCTACCCCTGCGACTTGTACTTCCCAAGGCTCAGCATCAACGTTTGTTCCGTTCCGCAGGGCCTTATTACTTCCTCCAGCGGGGCGACAAACGGCGACACGATAGGGAACTGTCCGTCCCCTTACGCCTACTGCGTTATTTCATCAACCACGGTGCGTATCGAATGAGGCGGCGGCTGTGAACGGGATGCGCGAAAAATGCTGCTTGCTGCTCACGGCCAGCGATTCTTCGTCGAAAATGCGGCACGGTAGCCGCTCCAATTCTTGGAAAGGCTAAGGTTACTGTTCCATGAAACGATCTATCGGTTACGGCTTTTCACTAGTATTGTGGGCACGACTACGTAGAAGCGGCCCCGGCGGGCGGGATGAAGGGGGGTCACTGGTCGAGTTCGCGATGGTGTTACCCCTGCTCTCAATGTTGCTGGTCGGGATCCTCTTTGCGGGAATTACCTTTTACCACTACGTGACGTTGGCCGATGCGGTGGCGGCGGGCGCAAGGACGTTGGCAACCAGCGCCGCCTCTACAGACAGTTGCTACCTGGCGGAGGAGGCCTTGATCAATGCTGCGACCAACCTCAATACAGCACAACTCAACGTCACGTTCTCAGGCGCGACATTATCTGGAACCTTTAGCGCCGGCAACCCATCAAGTCTCACGTGTACCGTAACCCAGGACAATCCCGTGTCGCTTCAGGCCACCTATCCGTGCTACCTGGCGATTCCTTTTATGGGCATTAACCTTTGTCCTGTTCAGAGCGGCAGTAACTATCTAATTAGCTCGCAAACAACGGTACGTATCGAATGAGGTGGAACATGAACTCTCTAATTCGCCGATTGTATCGTGAGCAGGAGGGACAGGCAATTTACCTGGTTACGGCTAGTCTTATCGTTCTTCTAGGGGCGGCGGCGCTGTCCATCGACATGGGTTTTCTAATTCACGCCCAACGTGAGCTGCAGGCCTCGACCGATGCGGCAGCGACTGCGGCAGCGGTGGATCTTTCCAACAACACCACGGCTGCCACAGCCAAAAGTGACGCAAACCTGTACAGCGGGATGAGCGGGGGAAAAAACTACGCCGCCGATCTGCCCGGCGTGCAGGCGGTCAGTGGGTATCCGGCGCTCGCGTGCCTGACCACCTGCTCCGTAGGCCAAACGACGGGGTGCGTACCGGGCGCCACAGTGGTACCAACCTGCGGCAACCAGGCGGGCGACAACGCTATCGCCGTCAAGTATTCAGTGAATGCCCCCACGTTCTTCGGCAAGGTTTTCGGCATCAATTCAGTTACGCTCACCGCGAGTGCGTTCGCACTCGAGAAGGGCAGTGCGCCGATTCCCGCTAACATTATGCTTGTCATTGATACGACAAATTCGATGGGCAACCCTGACCCCAACTGCACGGTGTCCGGTATCAGCAGCCCCACGAGAGAGGACTGCGCGAAAGGGGGAGTCCGGATCTTACTTCAGGAACTCTCACCTTGCGGCCCCTCCGGGTGCGGCACCCTCTCAGGCAGCAATGTCAACAACCCATACGACGTGGTCGGCATGCTGATTTTCCCGGGGCTGACAAGCACTTCGATCTATCCGGATGAGTACGACTGCCAGACTCCTGCACTCAATACAAGTAACGGCATTGCCAAATACGCCGCCCCCGGCACACACCCTCCGTATTCGACCGTTGTCGGATTTTCGAGCAATTACCGGACGTCTGACTCGAGTACCAGCCTGAACGGCGCATCCTCCGACCTTGTGAAGGCGGTCGATTGGGCCGACGGCAACTCCTGTACCAATCTCGCCTACGGTCTCCAGAATCCCGGCGGCGTGCATACGTATTACGCCGGGGTGCTCACAGAGGCGCAGTCGGATCTCACCGACATCGGCACCATCGGCGCTTCCAATCGCGCGAACATTGAGAACGCGATCATCCTTCTCAGCGACGGGGCCGCGAACGCCTCCAGTACCGCCGATTTCACCTCGGCCAGTCTAACGGCCAATCCGAACTTGGACGTGAACGATTGCCAGCAAGCAATCACGGTAGGCCAAGACAACGCGAAGGCCGGGACGTATGTGTACACGGTCGCCTATGGCTCCACGACGGCGACAACCGGGTCAAGCTCATGCACAACCGATGCCCCTGCCATCTCCCCGTGTGCCACAATGAAGGGCATCGCCTCATCGCCCAACGTCCAACCCGATCCATCGTTATTCTACGCCGACGCGGGGAGCGTTGCGAACGGCTGCAGCTCGACCGCCAACCCTAATTACACTAGTTTGAGTCAGATCTTTCAAGCCATCGGCTACACTTTCATGTCTACACGGTTGCTCCCCTTCAGCCTCTACGTGCCGCCGTCGTAGTTGGCGGGTGCCGCTTCGGTCTCGTCGCACCGGCTGCCAGCCAGCGGCGTTGCGGGCGCTTCGGGCTTTCGTTGCCTCCGGCGCGCGGTTGCCCCAGCCGGCAACACCGGCAAGCATCTTCCTTGACAACAACTGCACCTTTCTAGGCGCGGAAGTAAACTAGCGCCACTGTAGGGCCGCCCCTTGGGGCAGCATGGCCAGGGCAGGGCCCCGCCCCTACGTCCCAAATTAGGAAGCCGCTCATGCCCGCATGCTGACGGGCACCCGGAAACCATGAAAATAGGCCCACAGTGGTGCGATGTGGCGCGGGCGTCCCGCTCCCGCGCGCGGCAAGGATGCCCGCGCCACAATCTTCAAAGCAGGTTAGGCTTGGCTATTTGGCCACGAGGGGGTATATTCTCCTGTATTCGAGGAGTCACATGGAACTCAACAGTATTGTCATCGTAAGCCTGGGATCGCCCAAGGAGAAAGTCTGGGGACAACTTCTCCAACTCGACGCCCAAGGCGTGACGGTGCGCGGCATCGAACTGAACTCCTTCGACGATTTCGTCCGCCAGATCGTTGCGCGGGAAGAATGCAGCGTGGGAATGACCCAGATTTTCTACCCCATGCACCGCGTGGAGCGCGTCGCGCTGGATGAATCCTCGGGCTCGATTCCTTCGCTTTCAGAACGATTCCGCGGCTTGGTTGGTTTGAGCATCCAGGAATACCTCGGCATCGAGACGCCCCAGGCCTGAAGGGCAGCCAACCGTCAACAGCCGACAGTTAAGAACTCACACCGCCATGACCCTCAAGCAGATTCTTAAAACGCTCGAGTCGCAAGCCAACCCTGCCGCGGTGCTGGGCATGGCACGCTTCGGGATCACTGCGGCCAAGGCCTACGGCTGGTCCACGCCGGCCCTGAAGAGGCTGGCGCGCGATATCGGCACGGACCATGCTCTGGCACAGCGCTTGTGGTCTACGGGCATACTGGAAGCGCGTTATCTCGCGGGCTTGCTCGCTGAGCGGCAGAGCGTCTCGGAACGTCTGATGGAAGACTGGGTGAAGGATTTCGATTCCTGGGCGGTCTGCGATGGAACCTGCCTCAACCTTTTCCGCTTCACCCCCTTCGCCTACAAGAAATGCCGGGAGTGGAGCGAGCGCCGGGAGGAATACGTGAAGCGGGCGGCGTTCGCGTTGATGGCCTGCCTCGCCGTTAGCGATAAAGCAGCCCCCGATCGATCCTTCCTAAGCCTCCTGCCGGTCATCAAGAGAGAGGCAAGCGACGAGCGGAAGTACGTCAGAAAGGCCGTAAACTGGGCGCTTCGCCAAATCGGCAAGCGAAACCAGCGGTTAAACCGGGCGGCGATCAAGGTAGCCCAGGAGATTCACGAATTGAGTTCGCCGGCCGCGCGTTGGATTGCCTCGGATGCGCTGCGGGAACTGCGCGGCCCGGCGGTCGAGCGACGGCTGAACAAATCGTGACGCGAAGCGCCGCGGCGCAGAGACGATGATTCTGGAAGGAGCTATGAGTTTGCCAAGGGCGGGTGAACACGTAGCAAGGGTCAGTGAAGTCCTGACCGTGGGTTTTCCGCTAGAGCCTTTTTAATTTAAGTGTATACATTTATGTGCGATAATGCCTCTGCCGGTTGAGGAGAGGCAGAGGATGCAATCCTATTCACAAGATTTGCGGGATCGGGTGTTATGGGCATTGGATCG